>Ga0256840_1001357_pt1 | contig 23278 bp, 17 predicted proteins | sample 355202metaG_FD_185969 | JGI IMG/M metagenome (GOLD analysis project Ga0256840, IMG submission 185969) | Hydrothermal vent microbial communities from Mid Atlantic Ridge, Atlantic Ocean - 355-202 | ecosystem: Environmental > Aquatic > Marine > Hydrothermal vents | place: Atlantic Ocean: Mid...
TTTGTAGTAGTTTGGTTTGTTGTTCCAGTACCTTGTGTAAAGCCACTTAAACCATATTCAATTTCCCAAGCTGTTTCGGTATTTCCTAAAGTCCAAGATAAATCAGCGGAATCGGTAGTAATATTTGTGGCAGATAAATTTGTTGGTATTGGACAACTAATTAAGGTTGTAAAATTAAAAGGACCAACCCATAAACTATCATCATCACCAGGATTAGTACCACAATTAGCTCTTAAATAAACATCATAATAGGTTGCTGAATTTAAACCTGTTAAAGTGTAAGGGTTTGTAGTAGTTTGGTTTGTTGTTCCAGTACCTTGTGTAAAGCCACTTAAACCATATTCAATTTCCCAAGCTGTTTCGGTATTTCCTAAAGTCCAAGATAAATCAGCGGAATCGGTAGTAATATTTGCAACAGATAAATTTGTTGGTATTGGGCAAGTAGGCGCTTCTGTTATAGAAATGTCATCAATCAATATATCATTATAATATGGAGAACCAATACTATTTTCAGCAATAGTAAATCGTAATTGAATATCACCTGTTATTGTGTAATTAGTTAATACATATTGATAGGTTGTCCATCCTTGATTAGATTCTTGTAGATGTAATAATACATTCCAACTGTTACCATCAAACATTTCTACATCTAAAGTATTGTATGTATTATCATTTGTATTAAGACTAAATATAGAAAATTCAACTAAAGGAGTCGTTAGGTTGCTTACATCAATAAAAGGACTATATAATGTACTAATTTGATTTGCTCCATTTGGAATAGAGCCATCTATCCAAGCGTAATTTGTATTTCCTGTATCTGTGTGATCACCAGCGTTTTGTGCATCATAATCTGCATTGGTACTAAAATTCCAGTTTTCAGATCCTAATTGTGTCCAACAATTTGGTATATAATTATTAGAAAAGTCTTCATTAAATGGTGCTGTCATAGTAAAACAAGCTGTTGTAAAATTAAAAGGGCCAACCCATAAACTATCATCATCACCAGGGTTAGTACCACAATTAGCTCTTAAATAAACATCATAATAGGTTGCTGAATTTAAACCTGTTAAAGTGTAAGGGTTTGAAGTAGTTTGGTTTGTTGTGCCAGTACCTTGTGTAAAACCACTTAAACCATATTCAATTTCCCAAGCTGTTTCGGTATTTCCTAAAGTCCAAGATAAATCAGCGGAATCAGAGGTAATATTTGCAACAGATAAATTTGTTGGTATTGGGCAACTAATTAAGGTTGTAAAATTAATAGGTCCAACCCATAAACTATCATCATCACCAGGATTAGTACCACAATTAGCTCTTAAATAAACATCATAATTGGTTGTTGAATTTAAACCTGTTAAGGTGTAAGGGTTTGTTGTAGTTTGGTTTGTTGCGCCAGTACCTTGTGTAAAACCACTTAAACCATATTCAATTTCCCAAGCTGTTTCGGTATTTCCTAAAGTCCAAGATAAATCAGCGGAATCGGTAGTAATATTTGTGGCAGATAAATTTGTTGGTATTGGGCAAGTTAAATTATAACAATTAACTGTCGCATCCCAACCAGTTCTTGTAACTGATCCATCAGAAGTAAATCTAAATGTCAAACTACTATTTGTAGAATAAAAAGGACCTGGTATTGATGTTCCTGAAAATGTACCTAATAATGGAGCATTAATATCGGAGCCGTCATAAACAGATAAATAATCAAATCCAGATTCTAATTGAAAACTATTAAAAATTACATTAATAGCATTATTGCCTGTATTGGGAGCAATGGTTATTGTGTAATTTTCTCCATTTGAATAATTTCCTCCAGCACCACCAGTATCATAAAAATGATCTCCAGAGCAAAAATCTGCAGCTGTTGTAAACGAATTTGAAATAGTCCAATCACTAAAATTGCCAGAACCACAACTGGATCTTACATAAGCAATATATTCAGTAAATGAAGTTAATCCAGTTACGGTAAAAGGATTTGTTGGAGCATTTATTCCAGTTCCTGTTGGCGTATTACCAAGCGCTACTATTTCAATTTCCCAAGAAGTTGCATTTCCTATTTCAATCCAATTTATTGTTGCCGAATCTGTTAATAGATTATTTACAGTAACATTATTAGGTGCAACACAAAAAGTTGTAAAACTAAATGTTGATGAAAACGAACCAGAGCTACATGTATTATTTGCGCTAACATGCCAAAAATAGGTTGTGTCAAAATTTAAATTTACTGCTTGATATGAATTATTATTTGTATTAGAAGTTTCTACAATATTAGTAAAGGCAATATCTGTAGCAATTTCAATATCATAATTTGCAGCATTCGGATTATCAATCCAATTTAAGGTAGTATTTGGGTTAATTGTTGTTTCAGTATCTGTTGGATAAGTTAAAGTTGGAACTGTTGTTAAATTCTCAAAAATATTAACAGATAGCTCCACTGTTCTATCTGTGCTCGGAGCAGTACCTTTAATATTAAAATTATGATTACCAATTGAAATATTTTGGGTGTTAGTTACTGTTACAATAACAGGAGTTCCATCATTTACTGCTGTTGCAGGATTAAAACTAATATTAGCTCCTGTAGGTAAATTTTCAGCAGTAAAAGTTGTTGTTTCATTAAAACTTAAAAATGTATTATATGTAAAATTATAAATTGCATTATTTGGCTGACAAACATCTGTTTCAACAGCATTAAAAGCCATTATAAATTCAGATGATTGTATATTGATATTCGTAGAATTAATAGCAAAATAGATATTGTTTTTTGCTTTAACCATTACTCTACCTTGAGTAGTTGAAGGTATGTTAGGTAAAATAAAAGTTTCGCTACCGTCATTGCTTGTATTTGCTAATAAAGTGTATGGATATGTATAGCCACCATCTATTGATAATAAAATTTCAACATTTGTTGTGTTTATTGGTGATTGATTTGTGTTAGCAACATTCCAGTTTATAGTTACATTTGTGCCAACATCCCAAGATTCACTACTTGATTGCGATGTCACTTCAAAAGGTCCCGAATTTCCATCTACAGTTACAGTCATTTCATCGGAAGCCGTTTGTGCGCCTAAAATAGCATTATCTCTTACCGTAAATCGAATATCCATTGTTCTACTAATTGAAGGTAGAACTTCCCAGGTTGGCGTTAGGTTTCCAGAAACAACATCACTTAATTGAGGTATATATCTATTAGGACTTGCTATAGGTAATCTAGACCTAAACATAGGTCCTTGATTTCTTGTTGGAGTAGGAGCATTTGATGAAAAAGGATTTTCAGGGTCATTTTCCTCCCAACAATACGATAAAATATCGCCGTCTGAGTCACTTCCGATACCTTCTAATTTAAAAGCAGTTGATTTTGGTATTGTGTAATCATTTCCTGCATTAGCAGTTGGTTCTGTATTGCCTGAAGAAATTAATTGTGCACATGCACTATCATTTCTAGTCCATTGATTAACATCTCTAATATCAACATAATTAAAATAATCATCGGGTCCACTTTGTACATTTGCAGGACAAATACCAGCATAACCCATTATTGTACTACCAGAACCTGGTTCTACTTCTTGTAATCCAGCAGATGATCTGCAGTTTGAACTACTTTGTACATGATAACCACCAAATTGGTGTCCCATTTCATGAGAAACAATTAAATTAAAATTATCTGAATCTGGAGCAGAATGACCTGTCCAACCACTACCTTTTGAGCCTGTAGTACAAGTACAAGCAATACAACCTGCATTACCATGAATAGTTCCTTCAAAATGAACTAAATGACCTATGTCGTAGTTTGCGTCTCCAATGACATTGTCTAAAGTAGTTTGAAGAATAGAATTACTAACACCACTATATGGATCAGTACCAGAGTTTAAGTAAACTACTTGGTCATTATTAGCAATTAATTGCATTGTAATACTAAAATCTCTTTCAAAGATTCCATTAATTCGTGTAATATTTGCATTAAGAGCAGCAATTACTTTCCCTTTTCTTTCAGCATCCGTGGTTTCAGAACCATCTAACCAAAATTGTGAAAATTCAGCTGTTGTAGATATTGCTAATCTATATTTTCTTAAAAAACCATCATTAACATCTCTATTATAATTACTATTTAATATGGAACGTTTCACTTCAGCAATAGTACTACATTCAAAATCATCTGTTATTGTAATTGATTTTTTGGAATAAACTGCATAAGAATTAATAGATACATTTATAGGTTTTATAAGAGTAGTAGCTCTGTTTTTATTTGTGATAGCAACATTAATACCTTGTGAAGGTGCATAACTTAGATGTATAGTAGAATTGTTGTCAATACCTTTGCCAACATATGATTTGATGTTAGGATATTTACTTGCTAAATCTGGATGTAAATTTAAAGTTTCAAAAATTTGATAATGCTTTAATTTACCTTCTTCATTAGGCAATGCAATTACAATATTTGAATTATTTTGAGTTGTTCTTAACGGTGCATTAAACAATATATTTTTAAGCATATGCATGTTCAAATCATATTGCTGAAATTTTAATGGTTGGTCTGCTAATAATTCGAAATTTTCTTTATTGTTAGATTTTTCCCAGTAATTAGATTGTGAAAATGTAATAATAAAACTGAATAAGGCAATAAGTAATAATTTATATTTCATCTTGTTTTTTTATGAAAATCAAAAGTACTATAAAATTGTTATTAATTTAATATTTTATTATTTTTTAACGTTTTAAGTGTAAATAGATGACAATTGTCATATAAACAAGCTTATACTCAGATTATTAATAAGGAGTAATTATTTTAGAAAACATGAGGGAGTTTTATTTATAAAATCACATTAAAAATATATCCAGAAATAATAATACATAGTGAAACTACGCTGAAAAATATCAAAATTAGTTTTAAATTCATTACTTTTTTTAACAACATTGCTTCAGGAAAAGAAAGTCCAACAACTCCCATCATAAAAGCTATTGCAGTTCCGATAGGTATGCCTTTTGCAACCAATACTTGTACGACAGGTAGAATTCCACTTGCATTTGCATACATTGGTACGGCTAATAATGTAGCCATTGGTACGGCAAAAATATTATCTTTACTCATGTATTTTGCAAAGAAATTGTCTGGTATATAGCCATGCATTGCAGCTCCAATGGCTATACCTATAATTACATATGGTAAAACACCTTTGATTATTGTTAATGCTTCTTGCCAAATTATAGGCAAACGTTGTTTAAAGGTTTGTTTTTCTGTAATAAAAGCGTCTTGCTCTCTTTGTGCGTTTTCTAAAATATTTTTAACCCAAGGAGTTAGGTGTTTTTCTAAGTTCATTTTTTGTAGAATAGCGCCAGAAATTGTTCCTAAAAGAATTCCGCTAATAACATAAGTAATAGTCATTTTTAAGCCAAACAAACCGATAAATAAGCCAATAGCGACTTCGTTTACTAATGGCGAAGTTACTAAAAATGCAAAGGTTACTCCTAAAGGAATTCCGCCTTTTACAAAACCAATAAATAAAGGTACAGATGAACAAGAACAAAATGGAGTTACTACGCCAAAAAGACTTGCCATTAAATATTCTAAACCGTATAATTTTGTACGAGATAAAAAGTTACGAACTCTATCAATAGGGAAGTAACTATTTATAATTCCCATAAAAATGATGATGAAAAAAAGTAATAATAGTATTTTAGTTGTATCGTAAATAAAGAAATTTAGCGCTTCGGATAAGTGTGTTTTCTTATCGATTGATGCTAAATCATTTACGATATATGTTGCTATTCTTTCTAACCAATTAAACATATGTCAGTATTTATTTATTGCATATTTTTTTTTGATAAAAAGCAAAGAAAGCGCTTAAAATTTCATCTCGAATTCTTCTAAATTCACTTAAAATTTCCTCTTTTGTTCCTATTACTTTATCAGGATCTTCAAAACCAATATGTAAATGGGTTTTTACCTTACCTGTAAAAATGGGGCAATTTTCTTCTGCATCGCCACAAACGGTTATTACATAGTCAAAATTTCTATCAATAAATTCATCAACCATTTTAGGGTAATTATTACTTAAATCAACACCTAATTTATTCATTACTTTTACAGCATTTAGATGTACTTGTTTACTCGGTTTTGTACCAGCAGAATGTACAATTAAATCTTTATTGAATGCTTTTAAAAAACCTTCTGCCATCTGACTTCTGCATGAGTTACCTGTGCAAAGAATTAAAATTGATGTTTGGTCTGTAATCATTTTTCAGTTTGAATTAATAATATTAGCAACAACAAGACGTAGAGTTTGAAGTGTCTTCTTTTTGAGGAGAACAACAAGTATCATCAACTGTATCTGTACAGCAGTCATCTGTTTCGGTACAACAACTATCTTCTTGTAGTAATTTTTTAATTTCGTCAAGGCTTGGTACTCTACCTTTAACAACTATTATTTCATCAATTACAACGGCAGGAGTACTCATAATATCATATGCCATGATGTCTTGAATGTCTTCTACTTTTATAATATTTGCTTCAATGTTTAATTCTTGGGTTGCTTTTAGTACCACTTTTTCGGTGGTTTTACAGTTCGGACATCCAGTACCTAATATTTTTATTGTTTTCATGATTTTATTTATTTAAAAAATAAGTTGAATAATTCTTTTGCTTTTTGCCAATTTTCTTGATTGATACAGTATCTAATTTTAGGAGGTTCTAAAGTTCCTTGAATTAAACCTGCCATTTTTAATTCTTTTAAATGTTGAGAAATGGTAGATTGTGCTAAAGGAAAGATATCAACTAAATCACCCGTAAAACAACAAGATTGATTTTCTAAATGTTTTAATATGTCAATTCGAGTTGGATGCGCCAATGCTTTAGCAAATTTTGCTAACATTTCTGTTTCCTTTTTATATTCTATATCTTCTAAAGTCCTCTTCATTTCTTATCGCAAATGTACGATAAGAATTTGATTTATTAAAATTTTAAGATAAAATTTAACTTTACAGCCTTAAATTTAGTTGTTTTAAAAGGATATTCTTATTTACTATTTAAGCTTATTAATCCATAAATTCACTTTCGATATTAGACCACTTATATCAACAATGCCTTTATCTTTAATTGCTCTAAAGTTTAAGAATAACCCAAAAGGCACCATAATCATTGTAGGTAGCCAAGCGCCAACCCAAGGTGCTAATTCGCCACTATCACCCATACCTCTTGATAAAACACCCATAAAATGAAAAATAACATAAATAGTAACAGCAGTAATCATAGGTACGCCAAAACCTCCTTTTCTAATGATAGAGCCTAAAGGAGCTCCGATTAAAAACAATACAAAACATGCAAAAGAAAATGCTATTCGATGGTGATATTCTACTTGGTAACCATAGAGTCTGTTTTTTTTTCGTTTTAATCGTTCTTTTGAAGATTTCATGTTTCTTAATGTGTAATTTACATTGGAAACCGCACGTTTAAAAATTTTAAGTTTGTTGTTATCATTAAAATCATTAACAACGCCATTGAATTTTTTAGATTTTATAAAAGTAGTGTCCTTAAAGAGCTTATTTGCTTTAACGTCAGAGAAGTATTTTTTTTTATTGCTAATAATACTTTTTTCTAAGGGTTTTCTGTCTTTTGTAACTTTTTCGGTAAGTTGATTTAAAGACATCATTGTTTTTTTTTGGTCGTATTTTTTATCCGTACCCATATCATCCATTTTAGAAACGTCAAAATTTATTTGATGTTCATCAAAATGTGATTTTATAAATGGCATTCTGTCTTTTGCGTTTGAAACTTGCTTTTTAGAAATAATATCTTTGTAATAATTACCATCCTTTAATATTAAAGTCATGTATTTACTATTTGGAGTAGATTTTATTTCTCCAAATTTGGATTTTATTATTATATTATTGTGCTTTTTTTCTGTTAAATCATAAATAATAACATTTTTTAATAGGTTTTGTTCTTCGCCATATTTTTCAGAAAATTTAATGCTATAGCCTTCAATATCATTGTTAAAAGAACCTGCAACAAATGCCATTGCGGGTTGTTTTTTACGCATATTTACAAGTAAATTAATAGACTCGTACGATGCATAAGGAAAAACGTAATTTTGAAATAAGAAGTTTAGACCACTTAATACAATCATTACTAATGTAATTGGTCTTAAAAGACGGAATAAAGATATTCCAGCAGATTTAATTGCGGCATACTCGTAATTTTCAGAAAGGTTACCCAATGCCATGATAGAGGATAATAAAACGCCAATAGTTAGTGCCTGTGGTGTAACCATAAGTGCTGTATAACCTAAATATCTTAGTATAATTATTGTACTTAAACCTTTACCAGAAATTTTATCTAATGATTGCCAAATAGTAAGAATTACTAATACAAAAAGAACCACAAGAAATGTGGCTATAAATGGACTTGTAAATCGTTTGATTAAGTATTTGTCTAATATTTTCATTAAATTTAAATTAATCAGCAAGTTAATTGTGGTTTAACTTGCTGTTATTTTTAGTACTTATAAATCGTTAATAATGTATCCTTCACTTTCGTACTTCGTTCTATTGAATTCAAACATTTTATTAGGCAAATCAAGATTCGTTTTAAAAAGGGTAATGGTTAAATGGTAATTTGAGCCATTTTTTCCAATTTGAATTAATTTATAAATATGTTTTGTTTTAGTATCTATTCCCAAAAGTACATACTTAAATTCAGAATCAGAAGCAATTGGCATAAGTTTAACAAATTGTATTTTTTTGCCATCTACATTTTGTACAATATCCCAAGAATACGTGTAGCCATCTTTGTAGAATGAGAAAAATTCGGCAGGTGTTATTTCATCATTTTCATCAGGTTCAGAAATATTTACTTCTTCATCTTCTGGTAAAATTGTAAACTTTTTCTTTCCATCAAATATGGTTGTAGTACCTAGCATTTCTACCACATATTTTTCGCCTTTTAAGGTTGCTTTACCTTTTGTATCTTGTTGAATATTTTCTTCTAAGTTTTCTAAAGTATTTTTAAACTCAACATAAATTGTTTTGTATGCTGCTATTTTGGTAGAAACTTCGTCTAATAATTCAACAGCCTTAGTTTCATTTTGGGCAAAGCCATTTAATATTCCGATAATTAGAGTAATTGTAATAAATGTTTTTTTCATAATCCTAATCTTGGTTCTTTATTGTTTTTATATGAACTATAATTTTTCGTTTTTTAATAATTCTTCAAGTGCTAAAACATCTGGTATTAAAACCTCTCTTGCTTTACTGCCTTGAAACTGACCTACAATACCTGCGGCTTCTAATTGGTCAATTAATCTACCAGCTCTATTATAGCCTAATTTTAATTTTCTTTGTAATAAAGACGCTGATCCTTGTTGTGCATTTACAATTAAATAAGCAGCTTCTTCAAAGAGTTTATCTCTATCTTTTATGTCTACATCAATACTCGTGCCACCATCTTCGCTTACATATTCTGGTAATAAGTATGCTTCATTATATGCGCGTTGTGAACCAATAAACTCGGTTAGTTTATCTACTTCTGGCGTATCAACAAAAGCACATTGAATTCTAACTATTTCGTTACCTGTAGCAACCAACATATCTCCTCTACCAATTAATTGATCTGCACCAGATGCATCTAATATAGTTCTAGAATCAATTTTTGATGTTACTCTAAAAGCAGCTCTTGCAGGGAAATTTGCTTTAATAATACCTGTAATTACATTTACCGATGGTCTTTGTGTTGCAACGATTAAGTGAATTCCGATTGCTCTTGCTAATTGTGCTAACCTTGCAATTGGTGTTTCTACTTCTTTACCAGCAGTCATCATTAAATCGGCAAATTCGTCTATTACTAATACGATATAAGGTAAAAATCGATGTCCGTTTTCTGGATTTAGTTGTCGTTGTTTAAATTTTTCGTTATATTCTTTAATGTTTCTAACAAAGGCATTTTTTAATAAATCGTACCTGTTATCCATTTCAATACAAAGTGAGTTTAGTGTATTCACTACTTTGGTTGTATCGGTTATAATGGCTTCTTCAGCATCTGGTAATTTGGCTAAATAGTGTCTTTCAATTTTATTAAATAAAGTAAGTTCTACTTTTTTAGGGTCAATTAGTACAAATTTGACTTCTGCGGGATGTTTTTTATATAAAAGCGAGGTTAAAACAGCATTTAAACCAACCGATTTTCCTTGACCAGTTGCTCCAGCCATTAATAGGTGAGGCATTTTTGCTAAATCGGCAACAAAGGTTTCGTTAGAAATGGTTTTACCAAATGCTATGGGTAATTCCATTTTTGAATTTTGAAAATTTGCCGATGCAATTGCAGATCGCATAGAAACAATGGTCGAAGTTTTATTAGGTACTTCAATACCAATAGTGCCTTTTCCAGGCATTGGTGCAATAATACGAATACCTAATGCCGCTAATGAAAGTGCTATATCGTCTTCTAAGTTTTTTATTTTTGAAATTCGAACACCTGCTTCTGGTATTATTTCGTATAAAGTAATCGTTGGACCAACCATTGCTTTGATACTTTTAATTCCAATTTTGTAATCGTTTAACGTTTGTACAATTTTATCTTTATTGGCTTCTAATTCATCTTTATTTATTGTAATTGATTCAGAACCATAGTCTTTTAGTAAATCTAATGTTGGAAATTTGAAATCTGATAATTCTAAAGTTGGATCGTATTCTCCAAAGTCTTCTACCAATTTATTAGACAATTCTTTAACGGTTTCTTCTTCTTTAACGATTACTTTTATTTCTATTTCTTCTTCTGGTTTTGATACTTCAACAATAAAATCATCATCAATTGCAGTTGTGTCATTAATTTGAGTGTTTGTAGTTAGTTCAATATTAGAAATGTCTTCTTGCTTATTTAAACTATCGATAATTTCATCTTTTGGTTTAATTACATCTTTTTGTTGTGATGTATTATTTATTTGAGTTTCTATATCTGTGTTTTGTGCGTGCTCTGTATTTTTTTTTGGAAGCTTAATTTGTTTTGGTTGCCATTTTAGCTTATAAATTAAATAAAGCATTGCAAATAATGTCAATAGTAGTATTACACCAATTTTGCCAATATAAATTTGTAAAAAATCATTAATTTCAAAGCCAACAACACCTGCTAATAATTTATTTTTTAGATTAAGTACTGCAATTAAAATGGATGACCATGTCATAAATAATACAGACCAAAATATTAGTTTCCTTGCTTTTTTAAGTGTTACATCAGTAATGAGATAAATACCAGTGATAAATACTAATATGGGAATGATAAATGAAGTGATACCAAAGCCTTTATATATAAAAAAGTGACTGATAACTGCACCAGTTTTACTTAAACCATTTCTTGCTTTAACAGCTCTGTTGGCAAAGTCTAATAACTGACTTTGATCTTGTGTCCAATGAGAAAAAAAGGAATAAAATGCGCCAAAGAGCCACAAAGAAAAGAGTACTAAAAACACACCAAAGCCCAAATGAGTTTGTTTATTTTTAAAGAAATGTACAATGCTGCTTTTCTTTTTAATGGTTTTTTTTTGGGTTGTTTTTTTTCTTTTTGCCATAGTAATTTTACGTCTATATAAATTTCGGAATGTAAATTATAAAACCAATTATTAGTGCAATTATTGCGGCAAATGTAGCAGCTCCAGCTGATATATCTTTAATAAAACCGATTCTTTGATGATATTCTATGTGCACAAAATCGCATAATTTTTCGATGCCAGTATTTAAGGATTCTGCAACTAAAACCATACCAACGGCTAATGATTGTATCATCCATTCTGTTGCAGATATATTCATAACAAAACCCAAAATAGTTACAAGTACTCCTAAAGAGAATTGCACCATGATACTGTGTTCGGTTGTTAATAATAAAAAAGCGCCTTTAAAAGCAAATTTCAAACTTCTCATTCGTCCTTTTAAAAAACTATCATTAGAATTTTTCATCTTATTTTATGCGTATTAGTTCTAATTTAACTAATAGCAAAAATACATAAATATATTTATGATATATGTTTTTGTTCGTTAGATTTTATAGACGGTCAATACTTTTTTTGTATTGCGGACTATAAAATTTAATCAAATTCGTATAAATGATTAAAGTAACGAATAGGTTGGACTATTTTGATAATAATAAAACTTAAAAAAGCAAAACTTATTGGTCAATAGAGCCAAGTACTCTTTTCATAAAACCATTTAAAGCATCTTTTTTTGAAGTTCCTTTTTTAATTTCTTTATGTACTTCTAAAGCGCCGTACATATTAGATATTAATTCGCCTATAACATCTAACTCGTCATCTTTTATGGTGCTTACTTCGGTTAAATCTTCTAAAACTTCAATGGTTTCAACAATATAATCTTCATCGTTTTGTTCTATAAAGTTTGTGAGGTGTTTTATAATAGGAATTTTCATAATTGCTTTAAATTAAAGTACTTCGTTAACTAAATCTTTTAATAATTCAAATTTATTAGTTTGATTTTGATTTATTTTTTTTCCATCAACAAATGTAGCAAAGGTTGGTAAGTTATCAACATCTGCATATTTTCTTGAATTCGGAAATTTCTCAGCATCTACCAATACAAATGGTATCGCTTCATTTTCTGAAGCTAATTTTTTAAATTTAGGTTTCATTATTCTACAATTTCCACACCAAGTAGCCATGTATTGAACAATTACTTTTGGGTTGTCTTCTATTAATTTGCCTAAACTGTCTTCTTGTAATTCTATAAACATATTGTATCGTTTTAAGTGATAGTTTTCAGTCTTTAACAAACAATTTAAGTTTGCTAAAGACTGTTAACTGTATTTTTAGTGTGCGCTTAAATAATCAGCAACACCATCTCTTGTTGCATTCATTGCGTCTTTTCCTTTTTCCCAGTTTGCAGGACAAACTTCGCCTTTTTCTTGAATGTGCGTATAAGCATCTACCATACGTAAGTACTCATTTACGTTTCTTCCTAATGGCATATCGTTAATACTTTCGTGGAATATTTTTCCGTCTTCATCAATTAAGTAAGTAGCTCTATAAGTTACATATGAACCTTCTGCTAAAACGATATCATGTTCTTCGTCATATTCTCCTTCTTGAATATCTAAAATATCTAATAAAGTAGATAAGTTTCTATTTGTATCAGCTAATAATGGAAAAGTTACACCTTCAATACCACCATTGTTTTTCTCGGTGTTTAACCATGCAAAATGTACTTCTGCAGTATCAACAGATGCGCCAATTACAATAGTGTTTCTTTTTTCAAATTCGCCTAAAGCTTCTTGAAAAGCCAAAATTTCTGTTGGACATACAAATGTAAAATCTTTTGGATACCAAAATAATAATACTTTTTTACCATTTTTAACTGCTTCTTCAAATACATTTACTTTAAATGTATCACCCATTTCGTTCATTGCGTCTACTGCAATATTTGGGAATTTTTTTCCTACTAATGCCATATTATTTGATTTAAGATTATAATAATTTATAATGCAAATTTACAAAATATATAAGGTATTCAGTTTTATTTTAATTTCAATTTTTTATAGAAGTATAAATTTTTTTTATAATTTTGTGGTCTAACTATAAATATTTGTAATTATGAAATATTTTTTATCATTAATGTATGCTGCAACCGTATTAGTTGGTTGTAATAAGAAACCTGATTCCAATTATGTAAAGTCTATTGAAGTTGTCAATTTTAATGCTGCTATTGGTAATATAACCGACTTTAAAACAATAAATTTTCCATCAAAAGATGGATTAAATATAACGGCAGATTTATACCTTATTAAAAAACCTAAAAATTTTATATTATTATGCCATCAAGCCGGTTTTAGTAGAGGTGAGTATATTGAAACTGCAAAAAAGCTTAATAAATTAGGTTATTCTTGTATGGCTATCGATCAACGTTCGGGTAACGTAGCTAATAATGTAATAAATCAAACGGCTAAACTTGCTAAGAATGATGGAGTAGAGGTGAAGACTTATTTAGATGTTAAACCAGATATTGAGGCTGCTATTAATTATGTTTATAAAATGAATAAATCTAAGCCAATTATTATTGTAGGAAGTTCATATTCAGCAAGTTTATCACTTCTGTTAGCTGTTAATAATGATAAAATTAAAGCAGTTGCAGCTTTTAGTCCAGGAGAATACTTAAAAGGGTTAAATTTAGCTAATGCTATTGCGGCATTAGATAAACCGTTATTTGTTACTTCTTCAAAAAAAGAGATTAAATCTGTTGAAGTACTTATCAGCAAGGTCAAGTCTAAAAAAATAACTCAGTTTAAGCCAAAAGTTAAAAGTATTCATGGTTCCAGAGCTTTATGGTCAAAAACTATAGGCAACCAAGATTGTTGGAAATCTTTCAGAGCTTTTTTAAAAGAATTAAAATAAATTCACAATCCTTTCAAGCGCCATGCCTCTTGAGCCTTTTATTAATATAGTTGAATTGTTAAAATCAGTTGTTTTAAATTTTATTTTAAAATTAGAATAGTCATTAAAAAACACCATATTTGTTTGGCTGCTTTTTGTTTGACTAAAATTATTTCCAATTAAATAAATTTTGCTAAATTGTTGTTTGCTTACAAAGTCAGTTATTTTTTGATGTTCTGCTTTTGCATAATTTCCAAGTTCGAACATATCACCTAAAATTATAATTTTATTTTTTGCTTTTAACTGAATCATGTTATTTAAGGCAGAAATCATACTGCTTGGATTTGCATTATAAGCATCTAAAATAATTTTTTTGTTATCAATATTTATTATTTGAGAACGATTATTAGTTGGGTTGTATGCTTCTATTGCGTTTTTTATTAATTCATTGTTTATTTTAAAATATTTACCAATAGCAATAGCTGCTGCAATATTATTATAATTATAATCGCCTATTAAATTGCTTTTTATTTTAGTATCATCAAAAATTAAATTTACATTTGGATCTGCACTTACATATTCTATGGGTATTTCAGATTGTTTTGTGCCAAAGCTAATTGTTTTGATATCCTTTGATTTATTAATTTGAATAGGATCGTTTAAATTAATGAAAGCAGCTTGTTTATTTGTTTTAAGGTATTGGTATAGTTCAGTTTTGGCTTTTATTACGCCATCAATACTTCCAAAACCTTCCAGATGTGCTTTTCCAAAATTAGTAATGTATCCATAATTTGGTTTAATAATATTGCATAGAAATTCAATTTCTTTTGGGTGATTTGCCCCCATTTCAACAATACCTATTTCCGTTTTATTTGTCATAGATAATAATGTTAGTGGTACACCAATATGATTATTTAAATTGCCAAGTGTAGCAGTTGTGTTGTACTTTTTTGATAGTACAGCATTTATTAATTCTTTGGTTGTTGTTTTACCATTGCTACCAGTTAAAGCAATAATTTTAATATCTAATTTTTTTCTATGAAATTTTGCTAATTCCTGTAAAGTAGTTAAGGTATTATCTACTAAAATAATTTTATCGTTTATTTTGTATTTTTTTTCATCTACAATTGCGTAAGCAGCTCCTTTTTCTAATGCTTGGATAGCAAATTGATTGGCATTAAAATTTGCGCCTTTCAAAGCGAAAAAAATGGAGTTTGGTGCAATATTACGAGTATCGGTACTTATTTTAAAGTGTTCAATATATTTGGAGTAAATAAATGTTATCATAGTGTAAAAGTATAAAAAAACCTCAATTTCAAAAGAAACTGAGGTTTAAATTATAAAATAAATTTTATTTATTATTTATGATATGCTTTACGTTTTTTGTTTGACATAGGTCCTAATCTGTCAGTTGCACAACGGAAACCTACATAATTAGTAGACATATATTCAGGTAAAAATCTTCTTTGAGCAGGATCTAACCAAAATGCTCTATCTCTCCAAGAACCACCTTTTATTACGTGTGATTTATCACTAATAAGTGTTGTTCTTTCTTTGTTATCGTAACCTTGTTTTCTGTATCCACTTTCTCCAATTTCATTAGGTATTACAGGTGAATTATACATTCTTGGTTTAACTTCAAGTTCATCTTCTTCAATGTAATATTTTCTTGTAGATTTAATGTCACCATCTTTCTCGCTAATGTTGTATGATTTTTCATAATTATCTCTCATAAACGCATCAGATTTTGTAATAGGAATGTATTTTAAGCTTCCTGGTAAATCTACAGGTCTAATTGTTCCATTATCTAATGTGTCGTAAACAATTGAGTTGATATCAACCACAACAACTTTACCATTTTCATCAATCATTTTTTTATCGTAAGTGTTACCTCTAAAATAATTAAAGTCATTTGCATCATTGTCAATTATAGGTCTATAAACATCTGCAACCCATTCGGCAACATTACCTGTCATATCGTATAATCCAAATGCATTTGGTTTGTATGATCTTACTGCAATTGGAATATCCGATCCGTCATCACTCCATCCAGCAATACCAGAATAGTTTCCTTTTCCTATTTTAAAGTTTGCCATTTCATCACCTCTAATTCTTTTTTCGTTACTACGAGAGTATTTACCATTCCAAGAGAATTTTTTTCTTCCTTTAATAGCATTGTATTCTCTGTTTTCAATCAAAGCTTTTGCAGCATATTCCCATTCAACTTCTGTAGGTAATCTAAAACCTTGTGTTAAAATACCGTCTTCAACTTTTACGTGTCTTCCTGTAAAGCCGCCTTTGTTTCTACCACGACCTCTACTTTTCTTTTCTTTTGCTTCACCTCTTGATTTGTCTGCTTTTTTACCACGACCTCTTGAAGATTTCTTTTTAGCCGATAAATCAGGTAAGCCTTTTTTATAAATGGTAGAATCACCATCAAATAACATAGTAGGATCTGCTAAATAAACATCAGTGTCAAAATGATTTTTTCCTTCAACAGTTAATGAGTCAACTTCAAACAAGTTTTCTAAAACTCCTTTATCCATTAAAATTTTAGAATTTACCATATTGGTTCTCCATTTACAATATTCGTTAGCTTGTACCCAAGAAATACCAACAACTGGATAATCGTTATATGCAGGATGACGTAAATACGTTTCGGTTAATAGTTCTGATTCTCCTAAAGTATTTCTCCATACTAATGTGTCTGGCAACATAGAAGTATATATATTTCTGTAATTATCATTATCTGGTGGATATACTTTTGACATCCAATGTAAAAACAATCGGTATTCACGATTTGTTACTTCTGCTTCATCAATATAGAATGAACGAACTTGCATTTTAACAGGCGTAGTATTCCAATCAAACATTACGTCATCTTGGACATGACCCATTGTAAATGTTCCACCTTCTATTAATACCATTCCTGGAGGTGTTGGTTGCCCTTTGTAATTGTTTCCAGCTCCGCCATCTAAATCGTTGAAACTCCACCCAGTTAATGCAGATGTACCACTAGATTTTCCGCCACCGCAACTTGCTAAAGATATAATTACTAAACTTAATAGTAACCCCTTGAATATCTGATTTTTTATCATAATTGTTGTACTTAAAATATGTTTAAAAATTTAAAAGTGTCGCAATTTACAATATTATTGGTATGAACCAAGCAAAATGTAAAAAAAATTACGACAAATTTTCATTAATCTATTTAAGTTAACGTAAAAATAACTTCAATATTATATTTTAATAAAAAAAATGAAATAAGCGGTTTTTTTTTTCGTTATTGTCACTATGAAAATAAACAAACTGTTTTTAGTTGGTGCTATTTTGTTGTTTGTACAAATAGTAGTTGCTCAAAAAATAAATAAAACAATCCAATTAAATTGGAATGATAAATCAATTATTGAAAATCGTAGCGATAAAAATGTTATTTTACCTTTGTTAGAAAATCAATTTTTTGATGAAAATTACATGCCTTATTATTTTGAGCAATGGAAAGTCGCAGATAATATTGAGGTAAATCAATTTGAAATTAAAAATATTGTTTACCAAAATTTAGATAAAAAATTATATCCAAAAGAAACTCAAAAATATTTTACTGAGACTTTAATTAGTAATTTTGAAATTAAAAGAGATAGAAATAATGCTTATGCTCAATTAAAATTAAGGCCATTGGTTTTAAAAAGCGGACAATTAAAAAAAATTGTTTCATTTGAGTTGGAATATACTATCAAACAAAAAACAGGAAAAATAAAATATTTAACAGTACACGATTCTCCATTAGCATCTGGTAAATGGTATAAGTTTGCTATTGATACTACAGGAGTTTTTAAATTAGATAAATCTTTTTTGAATAGTATTGGCGTGAGTACAAATTCAATTAATCCTAAAAACATTCAATTATATGGTAATGGTGGTGCAAGAATTGATGAGAGAAACAGCGTTTCAAAATATGATGGTTTACAAGAAAACGCGATTTATGTAAATGGAGAAGATGATGGTAGTTTTGATAGTAATGATTATATCCTTTTTTATGGACAAGGACCAGATATTTGGATACCAAATTTAGCATTGAATAAGGCAAAACATCAAAAAAATATTTATTCAGATAAAGCCTATTATTTTTTGCACGTTGGTAATGAAACAGGAAAGCGAATAGCATTAAAAACTCCAATAACAAGTGAAATAAATCAAACAATAACAAAATTTAATGATTTTGGAGTGCATGAATTGGAAAAAATAAATCTGGATAGTTTTGGACAGCAGTTTTTTGGAGAAAACTTTACAGTTAACGATACACAGAATTTTACAATTAACTTTAATGATATTGATTTAACAAGTAATATTGATGTGAGATTGGCGGTTGCAACGGTTACATTAAAACCTTCTACATTTCAGTTAAATTACAATAACGAAACATTAATTAATATTAATAATGGTGTAACTACAGCAACTGGTACTGTTGGCAGTCTAAGAACAGCGAGTTATAACTTTACAGCTACTAATGATGTTTTAGACTTTGAAGTCGTTTTTGATAATATGGGAAATCCATCAGCAAAAGCTTATTTAGATTATATTGAGGTTAATGGTAAGAAAAAATTAATAGCAAGAGATAAACAATTTTCATTTAGAAGTTTTGACTTGGCAAATTCTAACGCAGCGATTACGGCTGAAATTGTTATTGAAAATAAAGAAAATATTTTTCAAATTTGGGATGTTTCTGATAAAATAAATCCAATAAAAATTGAAAATATTTCTACAAATAACACATATACATTCATTGATAATGGCGGCAATGGCGTAGTTAGCGAATATATAGTGTTAAATAATTCAGATTATTATCGACCTATAAAATTAAGTAATAGTAATGTAGCAAATCAAAATTTGCATGCTATACGTGACATAGATTATTTAATAATTACTAAAGAGGAACTTTTGGATCAGGCAAATAGATTGGCAAATTATCATAAAGTAAACAATAATTTAAATACATTGGTTTTAACCGAACAAGTAATTTATAATGAATTTAGTTCTGGAGCAAAAGATCCAATGGCAATTAGAGGCTTTATAAAGCATTTGTATGATAATGCGTCAACAGTTGATAAGAGAATTAAATATGTTTTAATGTTTGGTGATACATCTTTTGATTATCAAAATATTGAAGGTCACAATAATGGTACTAATGTAATAGCTTACCAATCTTATAATAGTACAAGTTTAATTGTCTCGTATGTAACAGACGACTTTTTTGTGGTATTAGATGATAATGAAGGCGAATTTATTAATACTAATGGTGCAGGAGATTTAATTGATGTTGCTATTGGTAGAATGCCTGTACGGACTAATGATGAAGCGAAAAGTGCCGTTAATAAAACCTTGAATTATTACCATAAAAATGCATTTGGCAATTGGCGAAACAATATTGCTTTAGTAGCGGATGATTTTGACAAAGGCGAAGCGGTATTTGTTACAAATTTAGAAGGAATTTATACTGCTATTGATCAGCGAAACCCAGCATTTAATGTTAAAAAAATATATGCAGATGCTTACGTGCAACAAATAAGTTCGGGTGGCGAATCGTATCCACAAGTAAATAGCGCAATTGATAACGCCATTGAAAGAGGTGTGCTTGTCGTTGATTATTTTGGGCATGGAGGCGAAAACGGTTGGTCAGAAGAACGTTTGTTAGATGTGCCTCAAATTAAAAAATTATATAATCCCAATACTTTACCTTTATTTATTACCATTACTTGTGAGTTTTCAAGATTTGACAATCCCAATAGATTTGCTGCTGGCGAAAGCTTGTTTGCTAATAAAAATGGCGGCTCAATTAATATGATTACAACTTCACGAGAAGTATATATTAGTTTTGGTAATTCGTTTAATTTGAGTTTAATGAAAGAGGTGTTAAAATTATACACTAATGACGACTTTTCTATTGCAGCATCATTAAATGAGACTAAAAACATCAATTCAAATAATGTACAACGATTATTTATAACTTATTTTGGTGATCCTGCTATGAAATTAGCCATTCCTAAAAAAAATATTAAAATTACACACATGAACGATGTTGAAATTTCTCAAGAATTAGATACAATTAAAGCATTGTCGCATGTTTATTTTAAAGGTATTGTTACAGATGCAAATAATAATTTAGTGCCAAATTTTAACGGCGAACTGTCGGTCGCTGTATATGATAAAGCTACAAGTAGATTTACATTAGATAATGATAACAAAGTAGAACCTATACAATTTACAGTAAGAGAAAGTAAAATATTTAATGGTAAAGCAACGGTAGAAAATGGAAACTGGCAATTTGATTTTATAGCACCTCGTGATATTCGTATTGCAAACGGAACAGCTAAGCTAAGCTTTTATGCAGAAAGTGATACGTCTGATAAAAATGGATATTCTACCGATGTCATTATTGGTGGAATAAATTACGATGCACCAGATGATGATATTGGTCCAAAAATAAAATTATTTATGAATGATGAGTCGTTTATTGATGGAGGAAACACAAATGAAAGTCCGTTATTTTTAGCTTTTTTAGAAGATGATAGTGGTATAAATACATCATTTACAGCGGTAGATCATGATATTATAGGTATCTTAGATGGCGACCAATCTAACCCAATAATTATGAATGATTATTACGAAACAGAAGCAGATAACTTTAAAAAAGGGATTGTTAAGTTTCCATTAAAAAATTTATCGGTAGGCATACATACATTAACTTTTAAATGTTGGGATACTTATAATAATCCATCCGAATCAAGTTTGAGTTTTGTTGTTGTAAGTGATGCCGAATTGGTATTAGACAATGTGTTAAATTATCCAAATCCATTTATTAATCACACACAATTTTGGTTTAATCATAACAAACCAAACGAAAATTTAGAAGTACAAGTTCAGATTTTCACGATTTCAGGAAAATTAATTAAAACAATAAATGAATCAATAATTACAACAGGACTATTATCAAGAACCATTAATTGGAACGGTTTAGACGATTTTGGTAACAAAATAGGAAAAGGAGTATATATTTACAAATTAAAAGTAAAAGTAAGCTCGAGTGGTTTAAAAGCGGAAAAAACAGAAAAATTAGTAATACTACAATAAAATTTAAGATATTTGTAAACTTTAAAAAGACGAAGAAACATGAAAAGAATAATTTATACCTTAATAACTATAGCTATATTTTCAAATGCGAAAGCTATAGCACAAGATGGCGAATTAAATGCAATAACAACAGCAACACCATTTTTGTTAATCACATCAGATGCACGATCTGGAGCAATAGGTGATATGGGTGTTGCAACTTCTCCAGACGCATTTTCGCAAAGACATAATGCTGCAAAATATGCTTTTACCGAATCACAATTTACAACAGCAATTAATTATACACCTTGGCTTAGAAATTTAACCAACGATGTGTTTTTGGGTAATGTAGTGTTTTCTAATAAACTAAATGAATATAGTGCTTGGGCAGCGAGCTTAACTTACTTTTCGTTAGGACAAATTGATTTAACCGATGAAATAGGAACTGCAATTGGAGTTGAAAAACCAAATGATTTAGCTATTGATGGTTCGTATTCATTAAAACTAAGTGACGGTATTTCTATGGGAGTTACGCTTAGATATATTCGTTCTGATATGTCGTTAAAAATTGCAAATCAACAAGAAATTAATACTGTAAATACATTTGCAGCTGATCTTGGTGCTTATTATCAATCAGAAGAAACCAATTACGGTGATTTTAACGGAAGATGGCGTGGAGGAATTAGCTTAGCTAATTTAGGACCAAAAGTACAATTGTATCCTGGTGGACAAAAAAGCTTTATACCAACAAATATGCGTTTGGGTTTAGGATTTGATTTTATTTTAGATGATTTAAATGTAGTAAAAACGACTTTAGAAACTACCAAATTATTAGTGCCAACACCTCCAAAAAGAGATAGCTCAACAAATGAAATTATAGGAGGAAAAGATAATGATGTAGACTTTTTTAGTGGTATGATACAGTCTTTTGGAGATGCTCCAGGAGGAACAAGCGAAGAAATGAAAGAATTTACATGGTCGGCTGGAGCCGAATATACTTTTGATGAAACATTTGCATTTAGACTTGGTTATTTTCATGAAAGTGAATTAAAAGGAGCAAGAAAATTCTTTACCTTAGGTGCTGGTTTTAAATTTAAGAGTAGTAAAATTGATGTTTCTTATTTGCTTAATTCATCCGATGTAAATAACCCATTAGAAAACACACTGCGTTTTTCAATTTCATTTGATTTCGGAAATTTTTACGAAGAATTTTAATTAATAACAATTAATAATATAATTTCACTATATTTGGAATACAAATTTCATAAATAATGAAAAAAATAAATATTAGTACAAGCTTTATCGTTTTTGATGATTTTAATGAATTATCAGAAAGTGATAAAGCTTTATTTTTTGAATCAATAAAAGCAAGAGATAATGCATATGCGCCATATTCTAATTTTCATGTTGGCGCTGCCTTATTGTTAGAAAACGATAAAATAGTTTTAGGTAATAATCAAGAAAATGCGGCATATCCATCAGGTATGTGTGCAGAAAGAGTCGCAATTTGGAATGCTTCTTCTCAATACCCAAATATTAAAATTAAAAAAATATTTATTACCGCAAAATCAAATACTAAAATTGTAAAAAAGCCAGTTTCTCCTTGTGGAGCTTGTAGGCAAACAATAGCAGAATATGAAGTGAAGCAAAATGAGCCAATTGAAATATTCTTTACAGGTGAAGAAGGTAATATTATAAAATCGAATTCATTATCAGACTTATTACCACTAAGTTTTGATAAAAATTTACTTTGATTTTTAAGAAAACAATCTGCCAAAAAAATCAAGGCAAACTCACAATTTCATTTTTAGTACTTTTAA
>Ga0256840_1001358_pt1 | contig 23275 bp, 15 predicted proteins | sample 355202metaG_FD_185969 | JGI IMG/M metagenome (GOLD analysis project Ga0256840, IMG submission 185969) | Hydrothermal vent microbial communities from Mid Atlantic Ridge, Atlantic Ocean - 355-202 | ecosystem: Environmental > Aquatic > Marine > Hydrothermal vents | place: Atlantic Ocean: Mid...
ATTTACACATTAAAACAAATTGCGTTTATATTTATAACTTGTTGATAGATATCAATAGGTAATAAATATAAACGCAATTACTATTTTGTACTCCACTCAAAATTTAGTAATTTTACTAAATTAAAGCATTTAAACCAAATTTTAACTGTTGCTAAAAACACAATCTATAATAATAGATAACAAAACAATCAATTCCATAACAAACAAAAACCAACATTATGAAAAAAGTATTTTTATTTACAATAATTACATTACTTTTATTTTCTTGCTCAAAAAATGAAAAAGCAAGAAAACCAACCAAACAAGTAACTGTAGAAAATAAAACGGCTATCAACTCTGATGTTATGAAACAAAAACTGAACGATTATGTAAAAGTTCCGTTAACAACCGATTTGTCTAAATTAACCGAAAAGGAAAAACAAATGATTCCTTTATTGATAAAAGCAGCTCAAACAATGGAAGAATTGTTTTGGTATGAAGCTTATGGCGACAAAGAAGAATTGTTAAATAGTATCAAAGATAAAAACACACGCAATTTTGTAGCGTTAAATCATGGTCCTTGGGATAGATTAGATAATAACAAACCTATTTTATCATCCGTTAAGGAAAAAAATCTGGGTGCAAATTATTACCCAAAAAACATGACAAAAGAAGAGTTTGAAAAAGCTACTTTAGTAGGTAAAGATTCTCTTTACACTTTTATTGAACGTAATGATAAAGGCGAATTAATAGCAGTTGCTTTCAATAAAAAATTCAATAAACAATTACGCAAAACAGCACAATATTTAATGGAAGCAGCTGCTTTTGCAGAAGATAAAGGTTTAAAAAACTACTTATTAGCAAGAGCAAAAGCTTTATTAAATGATGATTATTACAATAGTGATGCGCTTTGGATGGACATGAAAACCAATCATTTAGATATCGTAATCGGACCTATTGAAACTTATGAAGACCAATTATTTGGCTATAAAGCAGCACACGAAGCATATGTTTTGGTAAAAGATATGGAATGGAGTAAAAAATTAGCGCATTTTGTTACTTTTTTACCCGAATTACAAAAAAATCTACCAGTTGCTGCAAAATACAAAGCAGAAAAACCAGGCGCAAAATCAGATTTAAATGCTTACGATGCAATTTATTATAGTGGAGAAGCTAATTCTGGCGGAAAAACAATTGCCATTAATTTACCAAATGACGAACGTGTACAATTAAAAAAAGGAACAAGAAGATTACAACTTAAAAATGTAATGCAAGCAAAATTTGAAAAAATACTGGTTCCGATAGCCAATGAATTGATTGATGCTAAACAACGTAAACACATTACCTTTGATGCCTTTTTTGCAAATACCATGTTTCATGAAGTAGCTCATGGTTTAGGAATTAAAAATACCATAAACGGCAATGGTACGGTAAGAAAAAGTTTAAAGCATTTATCATCTGCTTTAGAAGAAGGAAAAGCAGACGTTTTAGGTTTATATATGGTAATGCAATTACATAAAAAAGGAGAACTTAAAGGCGATATGAAAGATTATATGACCACATTTATGGCAAGTATTTTTAGATCCATTCGTTTTGGAGCAGCAGATTCTCACGGTATAGCTAATATGGTTCGTTTTAATTATTTTAAAGAAAAAAGCGCTTTTACACGTAATGAAAATGGCACATATACTTTAGATTATGATAAAATTACCGATGCCATGAATAGCTTATCTGCTCTTATTTTACAATTACAAGGCGATGGCAATTATACTGCTGTTGAAAAATTAGTAAAAGAAAAAGGGATTATATCTAACCAACTACAAAAAGACTTAGACCGATTAAAAGAAAAACAAATACCGGTTGATGTTACTTTTGAACAAGGTGTTAAAGTTTTAGGTTTATAATACCAATCGCATCTTAAAACAAACCGCTCATTTATGGTTTTTTTTAATTTAAAAACAAGTCATGTAAAATATTACTGTATTAACATATACTTTAGAATAAAAAAATTAAATTTGCTTTTCTAAATTATAACTTTTGAAAAAAGCAGGTTTTGTAATATTTATAGTATTGTTAGTAGATCAAATTAGTAAAATCTATGTAAAAACCCATTTTGCAATGGATGAGCATATCAATATTTTAGGTTTAGATTGGGCAAGAATTCATTTTACTGAAAATAAAGGTGCTGCTTGGGGAACACAATTAAACGATTTTTTAACGTTTTTAAATGAAAATCAAGCGAAAATAATTTTAACCGTATTTAGAATTTTTGCTATTAGCGGTATTGGTTATTGGTTATATAAATCGATTAAAGAACATGCACCAAAAATATTAATTATTGCAGTATCTATGATTTTTGCAGGAGCAATTGGTAATATTATTGATTCCGTTTTATATGGTGTTATTTTTGAAGAAAGCTCACGAATAACACATAATATAGCAGGTTTGGCATCAAATAGTAAAGCGTATAGCACGATTTTTCATGGTAGAGTTGTTGATATGTTATATTTTCCGATGTGGAGTGGAAATCTACCAGAATGGCTACCTTTTTGGGGCGGAAAATATTTTACTTTTTTTAATGCCATCTTTAATATTGCTGATATGTCAATATCGATTGGTGTTGGTTTATTAATTGTTTTTAATAAAACTGTTTTTCCAAAAGATTAAATTTTAAGTAAAGTAAAAATTAGAGAATTATTGCTTGTTTTATAGCTAAAAAATAACTTTATAAATAACAGTGAAGTACCTAATTATTAATTTGAATTAGCAATAGTCATATCATTTTATCTAATTAAAATCCGAATTATAACAGCAAACAATAAATAAGTATCTTTGTAAAATCATGATTAACAAAACGACCATTAACGAAGTATTCGAAACCGCTAGATTAGAAGAGGTTATTGGCGAGTTTGTACATTTAAAAAAAGCAGGTAGTAATTTTAAAGGTTTAAGTCCGTTTGTAGATGAAAAAACACCTTCTTTTATGGTTTCGCCAGTAAAGCAAATTTGGAAAGATTTTAGTACAGGTAAAGGCGGAAATGTAATTTCATTTTTAATGGAACACGAACATTATTCATATCCAGAAGCCATACGCTACTTAGCTAAAAAATACAATATTGAAATTGAAGAAACCGAACAAACTGACGAACAAAAAGAACAAGCCTCAGCTCGAGAAAGCATGTATTTAGTTTCTGAATATGCCAAAGATTACTTTCATGACATATTACTTAACAATGCCAAAGGTAAAGCTATTGGATTATCATATTTTAAGGAAAGAGGTTTTACCAATGAAACCATAAAGAAATTTAGTTTAGGTTATGCTTTAGACGAATGGACAGCCTTTACAAACGAAGCCCTAAAAAATAAATATAATATTGAATTTTTAGAAAAAACAGGACTTACAATTGTTAAAGACACCAAACAATTTGATCGTTTTAAAGGACGTGTTTTGTTTCCCATTCAATCTATGAGTGGACGAGTTTTAGGTTTTGGAGGAAGAATTTTAAAAACGGATAAAAAAGCTGCAAAATATTTAAATTCACCCGAAAGTGAAATCTACCATAAAAGTAAAATTTTATATGGTATTTATCATGCCAAACAAGCAATTGCAAAAGAAGATAATTGTTATTTAGTAGAAGGTTACACCGATGTTATTTCGTTTAACCAAAACGGAATTGAAAATACAGTAGCCTCTTCAGGTACTGCATTAACCGCAGATCAAATTAGGTTAGTATCACGATTAACTAATAATATTACAGTGCTTTTTGATGGTGATGCTGCAGGAATTAGAGCTTCGATTAGAGGTATTGATTTAATACTTGAGCAAGGCTTAAATGTTAAAGTTGTAGCGTTTCCTGATGGAGAAGATCCTGATAGCTTTGCTAAATCCGTTTCTAACGAAGAACTTAAATCGTATTTAAACGATAATTCACAAGATTTTATCCAGTTTAAAGTTTCCTTATTACTAAAAGATGCAAAAAACGATCCTGTAAAAAAAGCAGGCTTAATACGAGAAATAGTACAAAGTATAGCAAAAATACCAAATGCAATTCAACGAGAAGTTTATGTGCAAGAATGTGCTTCAATTATGCAAATATCCGAAAAAGTTTTATTTGGTGAATTAGCACAAGTACGCAATAAAAACGAAAGAGGTAGCGATGATAAAAATTATCAAAAAAAATTAGAAGTTGTTAAACAAAGTGAAGTTTCTAAAACAATTAAGATAAATCAACTCAATATATTAGAAAGACATATTATTGAAATACTTTTACTTTATGGAAATAAAGAAACCGAATTTACTGATTTTATAGAAGAAGAAAACGAAAAAGGCGAATTTATACACGTAAAACATAAATTTACCAATGTGGTATCTAAAGAAATTTATTTACATCTACAAGATGATGAAATTGAATTTACAAACGATACTTTTAAAGTGATTTATTATGAAATAGTACATCAATTAAACCAAGATGAAAACATCTCATTAGATAAATTTATTAATCACGAAAACCCTAATATTAGTATGGCTGTAAGCGATTTATTAATGAATGACGAACGTTATTTATTAAGTGATTGGGAATCAAAAAACATCTATGTAAAAACTAAAGAAAAAACAATTCCTAAATTGGTAATGGATGCTGTTTTTAATTTAAGACGTGTGCTAATTGAGCAAAATATTGCCGAAATAACTAAGCAAATTGCTGATTCAAAAAACAGAAAAGAAGATTTAGAATTGGTTAAAAATTACACTTCTTTAAAAAAATTAATTTACGATAAGTTAGCAAGAGTCGTTTAAAATTTACTTTAAATTATGAATAGTATTCTATTTACCCTAACAACAAAAAAACTAATATGTTTTAGTCATATTTTCAGGAATTTGAATAATAAAATTTGCCGTGTTTAAATTTTCTTTATCCAATTTTTTTATACTACCTTCTTTTTCTTTTGTTGTTATAGTAATTATATTCAAATTAGGATTTTCTTGTTTTAAATACCAATAAATACCATCAAAATTATCCGAATGAAATGAGCCGTTATAATGAATAAAAAGTTCATTATTTTTTCTGTTTTTCAATAAAAAATATGCCATTGTAGCATCTTTAATAGCTTGTGCTTTTGGTAAATTATCACCGCCATGACCACCCATCATTTTTTTCATTTCTACATAACCTGGTAAATTTGGGTCGTACTTAATAGGCAAAGGAGCAATCCACGTTTTTTCTTGTTCGGTAATACTATCTAAAGCTTCAAAACCGCCCGAAAATATTTTACTTGCATAACGTCTAGGAACATTTGTAGCAATTGCTTTAATATCATTATCCTTAGCAAAATCTACAATTGGCTTGTAATCCGTTTTGTAATTTGGCCACAGTCTTGCAACAGTATCAAATGCTTTTTGATTTATAGCATCACTTAAATAATCGTTTAATTGCGATTGATTATCTCTTTCGATCATTTCAAAACCAACTACAATACTTCTTTCTTTCTGAATATCTTTTGTCAACTCTAATTGTAACCAATGTACAATAGGATTATTATGATGCTCTCCAAATAAAACGACATCGGCTTTAGCTATCTTTTTAAGCATTTTTTTATACGAAACCTTTTTACCTTTTTCATTAAAAAGACTATATGCTGGTTTTTTTTGAGAGTGAACAGATAAAGAGATTAAAGCAATAATTAAAAATGTAAGAAATTTATTCATAATAAAAAATTTAGATGTAGAAACAAAAATACATTCTTTATTAATAATTAAGCCAAATTATTATATTTTTTAACTATTTATTAAAAATCATTTTAATCTATTAGCTTTTTCTAAATATTTTTTTGCTTCGTTATGGTTTCCCAACCCAATATATGCCTTGTTTATTTGTAAATAAAACATAGATTCTAATTTTTTATTATCTATTATAAAATCTAAACCAGCATTTAAAACAGCTACAGCTTGTTGGTATTTCGCTAAATTATTTTGCGCTTTACCTTGTGCTAAGTATAAAAAAGGTTGAGCAGGATATAGTTCTAATCCAAATTTTGTATCCTTTACTAATAAATTATTATTATTTAGCTTTTGTTCTTCCTTAACAAGTTTTACCAGGCTTTTATAGTCTTTGTTTTTATAAAACACACTTTGTAATTTTGCTACACCTGTAGCATCAGTATCAGTTGCAATTACCTCTTGATTAACATGTGTGCTTTTTTCTTTTTTTATTACTGCATTGACTTTTTTCGGAAATAAAATTCGTCTATAATAAGATTCGTGATTTATAATTTGATGCCTTTTTTCTAAACTTAAAAACAATTCTTGTGCTTTACTTTTATCTCTATTAATGATGTATAAATGAATTAAATCCGATTCTTTTTTTGGATTAATAGCTATAATTTTATTTTGAACCTTAATGGCTTCATTATAATTGCGCTGAGCTTTATGTGTTTTTTTTAAATGCTCTAACACATTGATGTTTTTTGGTTTTTCATTTAAAACCAACTCACTAAAAAAAACAGCATTTTCATAATCTTTTAAAAGTAGATAGTTTTTAGCAAACTCAAAATTTAAACCAGCATCATTAGGATAGATTTGCTTACATGTTTCTAATTCTTCAATCGCTTTATTATAATCTTCTTTTGCTTTTTGCTGAATTGCATTAAAAAAATGCTCTTGAAATTTTAAATATTTCTCTTCCTTTTTTTTATCCTTTTCTAACTGTATCTCTTCTTTCGTTTTTTTAATAGTAAATTCTTGTGAATTCATATAAAACGAAGTCATTAGAAGTAATAAAAAAAGTATTTTTTTTAACATTTTAATTCGGTTTATTAAGTGATGTAAAACCTTTGTTTTTAATAAAACATTGATTTTTTTCAGGACATTCTAATTCAATTTGTACCTTTTCAAACAATGTGTCTTTATATTTACGAAACCGCTCTTCATCCATAAAAAACCAATTTTCTCCTTGATTTATTGAAGTTGCAAACAAAAAAGTTTCGGTAATAATTTGACCTTGACTGTTAATTTGTATAATTTTTTGAGGAATAACAGCATACCACAAATTCTTATTTGTTTTGATTATTTTAAAAATATCTAATTCTATGCTTTTATAACGCAAACCTTCTTGTTGCAATAAAACCATAGAATTAGATATTTTTACATACAAACTATCTTTACCTCCTAAAAGTTCAACTAATTTAGGATTTGTATAATTTACTATTGTTTTAAAATCGTTTTCTTTAGTTGCTTGAACAAATAAATTGGCTTGTAATTTAATAGTATCTGAATATGTGTTTTGCGCTATAGAATTAATTACTATAAACAAAAAAACAATAAGATGTGTATTAAATTTAATCATAAATATTTATTCTAAAACTGAAAAATCACCAATACTTATCGAAGTAAAATTACCATTATATTTAACTTTATTACCAATCATTGAATTGGATAACTTAGCATTCAATATTTCGACTTCTTCTTGTATTAACGAATTACTAATCGTTGAATTACTAACAACACTATTCATGCCAAGTGATACATTTGGACCAATTGTACTATTTTTTAATACCACATTTTCACCAATAAAACATGGTGCTATAATTTTAGAATTTTCTAATACAACGGTATTTGAAACTAAATTTTCTTGCTCTTTTTCTGCATATTGTAACACACTGGTGTTTGTTTTTATTGTAATTGCCTTATTACCACAATCCATCCAATCGTTTACTTCGCCAGGAACAAATTTATTGCCTTTTTGCTTTAAATTTTCTAAAGCATTGGTTAATTGATACTCTCCTTTATCTTTAATGTTATTATCTAATAAATATTCAATTTCAGTCTTTAAATCTTCCCCTTTTTTAAAGTAATAAATACCAATAATTGCCAAATCAGAAACAAATTCAGTTGGTTTTTCAACAAAATCAGTAATGTAACCATCATTTGTTTTAATAACACCATAAGCACTTGGATCGGCTACTTTTTTAACCCAAACAGCACCATCAGCATCAGGATTTAAACTAAAATCTGCTTTAAAAAGCGTGTCTGCAAAAGCAACAACACAAGGTCCGTTTAAAGATTGTTTTGCTTGATATATTGCATGCGCAGTTCCTAAAGCTTCATGTTGTACAACGACAATACCTTTGGTTTTTAAACTTTTTGTAATGTTCATTAAACGCTCTTCGGTATCTTTAGGGAAAGTTGGTCCAATAATAAAGCAAACCTCTTCTATTGTTTGATCTAAAAGCCCTGCAATATCTTCAACTAAACGTTGTACAATTGGTTTTCCTGCTATTTTTGTAAGTGGTTTTGGTATGGTAAGTGTATGAGGTCTTAGTCTTGAACCAATTCCTGCCATAGGTATAATAATCTTCATAATTTATTTTTCAAATTTTTAGAAAACAAATGTAAGGCTTTTTTTTATTATAAGCCTGTTATTAATAACTGAGCAATCGTAAATACATCAATTAGAATAGATAACATAAATTTAGTTTGTTTTAAATACAAATAACCTTGTTTTCTCAAAACACAAAAAGTTACAGTTGGTTATTTTTGCTTATAATTAATAACATCCTTTTTAAAAAAGAAAAACAAATTGGTATTTAGCATTTTTAAATTATTTACTATGTATAAATATACGATTACCTTCTTTATTGTTTTTATTTTCAATGCTGCAATAGGTCAGCAAATAAATATTGGAAAACAAATCTCGATACATTCAGAAATACTTCAAAGTGATCGAGAATTATCGGTTTATTTGCCACCATCTTATTATGAAAATAAAATTCAGAAATACCCAGTTTTATACATTTTAGATGGCGATTATAATTTTAGATATGTAACAGGATTAATTGAATTACAATCGAGCATAAGCGAAAATATACCCGAAATGATTGTAATCGGAATTTCAGGAAAAGGCACAAAAGAATATCGAAAAAATTGCAAACCCAACATTAACGTTAAGGATAAAGGGAATGCCGATAGCGTATTATTGTTTCTTGAAAAAGAATTAATACCTTATGTTAATTCAACGTACAAAACAGCTAATTATACTATCTTAGCAGGACATTCTGTTGGCGGCATATTTGTAACTTATGCGGCACTTACAAAACCTAAATTATTCAATAATTTCATAGCAATTAGTCCTGCTTTATGGTGGGAAAACAATGCACTTAGCACAATTGCTTCGAACACATTAAAAAATAATTCTAATTATAAAGCAACTGTTTATATTTCCTTAGCAGATGAAAAAGGTATGAAAGTGGATGATTTTTTAAAAAAAGCCACCAATAGTCTTTTTACGATTAATACTATTTATGTAATAATTTTTCTATTTCTATTACTTTCAACTTATTTGTATTTTAGATTTAAAAGACTAAACAAACTAAAAAAAATTGTGTTTTCATCCTTTATTTTAACAATAGGTATCTTGATTGCTTTGTATTTACAATTTTATTATTATCCGACAGATGCCAATTTTAAATTTAAAAAATTCTCAAATGAAAATCACAATTCAGTTGGAATACCAACTTACAAATGGGCTTTAAACACTATTTTTAAGACAACACAAGTAGAAAAAAAATATTTTAAAAACGCGAATGACCTAAAAGTCTACTATAATGCAAATAAAAACAAATTCTCTATTGATTTAGATATTCCAAATGGTTTATTAGCAAATACTGTTTTTTACATTTTAATGGATGATGAGCAAGAGCTTACCAAAATTAATCATTTAATTACCGAATTGTATCCTAACAAAATAGGCTATTACAATTCATTATTACTGCAATTATATTTAAAAAATCAGCAATTTAAAAAAGCAGAAAGTTTATATAAAGAAGTAATAAAGCAAGTGCCAAACTCTGTAGATTTAATTAAAAGTTATGCTGAAATAAAAAAGGAGCAGCACAATATTGATATTGCAAAAGAACTCACTAAAAAAGCTATTGAATTAGCCGATTCTCAAAAATTGAGACAATGGCGCAAAAATGAATTGATAGCATTAGAAAAATCAATCAATAAGCAATAACATAATTTAAAGTAAAAAATATTAAATTTACTTTATTAACCCAAATTATTCACGATTTTTCATAACGAAAACCTATAAATAATTCGGTTTAAAATAGTAAGGAAAGACCATAAAGGGCAATGCCAAAATATACAGCAATCGTCATTGCGCCTGCATAATCTTTAGCAATTCGTTGTCCTAACAACATTAATAATAAGGTTTTTGCAGAAATAACCGCAGCCCAAAAGCCTATTTCTAAACTTTGATGTAAATAAATTTGGATAATCCCTATCAATGCTAAAATTGCAGCTGTGGCTTCCATTAAAGTTAAAAAACCCAACATTAAATTAGATTTTCCCTTTAAAAAAGTATTTCCAAAATGATCGTTAAAATAAGCTATATTACCATTCCAATCCATTATTTTATCAATTGACGATGTTAAAAAAGTAATTAATAAAAAAGCTAAAAATAATAATTGTGGTGCAAATTTAGTTGCTATTTGTATAAGAGTATCCATTGAATAAAGTATTTTATTAATTTTTACAAAAATACTGTTTTTTACACTAATTAGAAGTCTATTAATTCTACATGTTTTTATTTTAAGATGTCAAATATCAATTAGAATACATCGTTTATCAATTAGATTTTTTAAAACTGCAAATAATTCGTATTTTTATACTTTATTAAACATAGACTACTAAAAATAAAATATGAAAACAAAATTTCATCAAATTTCTAAATTTTTTTTATTAATAACAATTACATTATTTGTTATTAGTTCATGTAAAAAAGATAATAAATCGTCAAATAACGATAATGTATTTAAATATAGAAATTATGTTTATTACACAACATCTGGTAGAGTTTCTGCGTATGAAACTATAAAAATAACTTTAGCAAAAGACGTTCTTGCTTGGGAAGCCAATCAAGAAGTAGATGATAGCGTTTTTAGTATTTCGCCTTCCGTTAGCGGAAAACTACAAGCAGACAACAAACGAACTTTGGTTTTTCAACCTAATGAACCGTTACAATCAGATACAGAATATACGGTAACTATAAAACTTAAAAAGTTGTTTCCTAAAATAAAAAAAGAGTTCAAAAAATACACCTTTTCATTTAAAACAATAAAGCAAAATTTTAAAATAAATACAGCATCATTACAATCGTACTCTAAAGATTGGCAATATTTAACAGGTAATATCAAATTAGCAGATCAAATAAGTTTAGACGATGTAAAACAATTAGTTTCGGCATCACAAAAAGGAAAAAAATTAAACATAAAATGGGACGAAATACAAACGGCTGGCACTCATTTTCCGTTTACAATAGATAGTGTTCAACGTTTTAATGATGATAGTCAAATTGATATAAAATGGAATGGAAGTAAGTTAAATATTGATAATGAAGGTAAAAACAGTTTTAAAATTATAGGCAAAGACAATTTCTCTGTTTTGGGAGTTTCTGTATATCAAACACCAGAATTGCGTATGGAAATCAATTTTTCTGATCCTTTAAAAAAGCAACAAAATTTTGACGGCTTAATTGTCTTAGAAAAAGCGGGGAAACTTAAATATGTAGTAAATGGCAATGTGCTAAAAGTATACCCAAGTAGTCGAATTGTTGGCAATGTTGCTTTAGAAGTTTTTAAAGGTATTAAAAGTAAAGATGGTATAAAATTAAAAAAAGCATTTTTAGAAACTGTTGCTTTTCAACAATTAAAACCTCAAGTAAGTTTAATAAATAGTGGTGTTATTTTACCAACTTCAAAAGATTTGAATTTTAATTTTAGAGCAGTTAATTTATCAAAAGTTGATGTTAGAGTAATTAAAATTTATCAAGACAATGTGTTGCAATTTTTGCAATCTAACGGTTTGTCATCTGACAACAGTTATGAAATAAGAAAAGTTGGTCGTAGAATTGCTAAAAAAACCATTACTTTAATTAATTCGGAATTAGATAATGATGGAAAATTTAAAACCTATTCAGTTGATTTATCAAAAATGATTAATGCAGATCCTGGAGCAATTTACAGAGTTGAAATTAGCATTAAACCTGAATATTCATTATATACTTGTGATGGTTCTGAAGTAACAACAAATAGTGAAGATGATGATGAATATTACGAAGATGACTTTTATTACGATCAAGATAATGATTATACAGTTGCAGAAGCCGCAGAACTGGACGAGCGAGAAGAACAATATTGGGACAACCTAATTTACAGTTACCAAAATCACCCGTATTATAATTGGAATGATAGAAAAAATCCTTGTAAAGAAGCTTATTATTATCAAAATCAAAGAACCGTATCACAAAACATCTTAGCTTCCAACTTAGGCGTCATTGCTAAAAAAGGAGAAAATAAAAATTATTACTTTGCGCTAACCAATATTCTTAATACCGAGCCTGTTTCGGGTGCAAAAATTACATTATACAACTTTCAACAACAAGAAATTGGTTCAACAACAACCGATACTGAAGGAATGGCGACTTTTATCGAAAACAAAAATGCCTATTTTGCTATTGTAAATCACAATTTAAATACAACGTATATAAAATTAGATGACGGACATTCTTTATCGCTTAGTAAATTTAATGTTTCTGGTAAAAAAATAGAAAAAGGATTACTGGGTTATATCTATGGCGAACGTGGTGTTTGGCGTCCTGGAGACACCTTACATTTGAATTTTATTTTAAATGATAAAGCTAATAAATTGCCTAACAACCATCCTGTAAAGATGGAAATTACAGATGCTCGTCAGAAATTAGTTTACAAACAAATTTTAACCAATGGTGTTAACGGTTTTTATAAATTTGATGTTCCAACCGATGTTGATGCGCCAACAGGAAACTGGAATTGTAATGTAAATGTTGGTGGAGCCAATTTTTACAAATCACTTAAAGTAGAAACCATTAAACCCAACCGATTAAAAATAAATATTGACTTTACGGATGATGTATTACACGCAAAAACACCATTAAACGGAAAATTAGGTGTAAAATGGCTACATGGTGCGCCTGCAAAAAACTTAAAAGCAGATGTAAAAGTACAATTTAAAACAACCTCAACGGCTTTTAAAAATTACCCAAATTATGAATTTTCTGACCCTACAAGATCTTTTTACAGTGAAGAATTAACTGTTTTTGATGGTAAATTAGACACTGATGGAAATGCAAATATTACCAAAAAAATAAATTTACAATCAAAAGCACCAGGTATGTTACGAGCATCATTCTTTACCAGAGCTTTTGAAAATGGAGGCGATTATTCAATGGATGTTTTTTCAAAAAATTACGCTCCATACATTTCATTTGTAGGTTTAAAATCACCTAAAGAAAAAGCCTATGGGTCATTTTATACCAATGAAGATGTTGAATTTGATATTGTAACTGTTGATGATAGAGGAAACCCTATTAAACGTAAAGGTTTAGAGGTTAAAGTTTACGAAATTCAATGGCGTTGGTGGTGGTCTTCTTCTTACGATGATTTAGCCTCTTATAACGGAAGTCAATATCATAAAACATATAAATCATTTAAAATAAACACCGATAGTAATGGTAAGGCATCTTTTAAAGTTAACGTAAAAGAAACAGACGATTATTATGGAGGAAGATACTTAATTAGAGTGTACGATCCAAAAAGCGGACATGCAACAGGACGAACTGCTTATTTTTACAAAGATTGGTGGAAACGTGACAATTCTGGCGATCCTGAAGCAGCTAAAATGTTGGTTTTCTCAGCAAATAAAGACAACTATAATGTTGGCGAAACAGCAAGAATTACTTTTCCTTCTGGAACCGAAGGTCGCGCTTTAGTAAGTGTTGAAAATGGCAACGAAGTACTTAGTCAAAAATGGGTGAAAACCAAAAAAGGAGAAACAATAGTTGATTTACCAATTACCTCAGCAATGGCTCCAAATGTCTTTGTAAATATTTCATTATTGCAACCTCATGCATCTATTCAGAATGATTTACCACTTCGTTTGTATGGAATAATTCCGTTAATGGTTGAAGATCCTACTACAAAAGTGCAGCCAGTTATTAATATGCCTGATAAATTAAGACCCGAAAAAGAATTTACTGTTAAAGTAAACGAAAAAGATGGAAAACCAATGACATATACCATTGCTGTTGTTGATGATGGTTTGTTAGATCTAACTCGTTTTAAAACTCCAAACGCTTGGAACGAATTTTATAAACGCCAAGCTTTAGGTGTAAAAACTTGGGATATTTTTGATGATGTTATTGGTGCATACGCAGGAAGTATTCAACAAGTATTCGCAATTGGTGGTGATGGCGAAGCTAATGGTAAAAAAGCCAAAAAAGCAAACCGTTTTAAACCAGTAGTAATGACTTTAGGTCCTTTTACAATTGGTAAAGGAAAAAGTAAAACGCACACTATAAAAATGCCAAAATACATTGGTTCGGTTAGAACAATGGTTGTTGCTGGTAATAATACCTCACCTGCTTATGGTAATGCGCAAAAAACAACGCCTGTAAAAAAACCTTTAATGGTTCTGGCATCATTACCACGAAAACTTAGTCCTGGAGAAAAAGTAACACTTCCTGTTACTGTTTTTGTAATGGAAGATAAAATTAAAAATGCAACAATTTCATTAAAATTAAGTAAAGGAATTAAAATTGTAGGTGCTAAATCTCAAAAATTGCATTTTAACAAACCTGATGAAAAAATGGCTTATTTTGAATTAGATGTGTCCGAAGCTAAAGGCATTGCAAAAATCGAAATTATAGCCGAAGGTCATGGCGAAAAATCTTCTTACGAAGTTGAAATTGATGTTGTAAATCCAAACCCAATAACAAACAAAGCGATCGATGTAGTTCTACAAGCAAATAGCGAACAAATAATTGATTTTAACACCTTTGGTATTAAAGAGTCTAACTTTGCCGAAATTGAATTTTCTACACTTCCAGCAATGAACTTTACCCAGCGTATGGCTTATTTAATACGTTATCCACATGGCTGTGTTGAACAAACTACTTCAAGTGTTTTTCCACAATTGTATTTAGCAAACATATTTGATTTAACAGCTCAGAAAAAGCAAGAAATGGAAAAGAATGTGAAAGCCGCCATTAAAAAATTAGGCAACTTTCAAACTTCAGATGGCGGTTTAAGTTATTGGTCTGGCGGAAAAAAAGCAAACAATTGGGGAACAAATTATGCAGGGCATTTTATGATTGAAGCAGAGAAAAAAGGCTTTACTTTACCACTAACCTTTATGAGTAATTGGTTAAAATATCAAAGACAAGCAGCAAGAGATTGGCGTTCAAAATCACGATATAACAATACTTTAGAACAAGCTTATAGATTATATACTTTAGCACTTGCTGGTCATCCAGATTTATCTTCAATGAACCGTTTACGTGAAGACAATTTAAGTAATAATGCAAAATGGCGTTTAGCTGCTGCTTATGCTTTAGCTGGTCAAAAAGAAATTGCTAAACGCTTATCAAACACTGCAAATATTGACTTTAAACCTTACAAATACGATTATTACACGTATGGTTCGGTAGATAGAAATAGAGCAATGGCAATGGAAACCATGATAATTATTGGCGATACTCAAGCCATTGATTTAGCTAAATCTATTGCGAAAAGATTGTCTTCTAAAAGTTATATGAACACACAATCTACCAGTTATAGTTTGTTAGCTATGGCAAAAATGGTTGAAAAAAATGGCGGTAAAGGTATTCATGTTTCTTATTCCATTAATGGCGAAACATACAATGTAAAGACAAAGTATGCTGTATCTCAACGCACCTTAAAAGTAAAGCAAGGCGTAAATAATGTTGTTATCAATAATAAAGATGGTAATGTTGTTTTTGTACGTGTTTTAAATCAAGGAATTTTGCCTCTTGGCGAAGAAATTGCAGAACGCAGAAATTTAAACGTCTCTGTAAAATATAAAAACAAAGATGGCAACTCAATTGATGTTACAAAATTAACACAAGGAACCGATTTTATGGCTTCGATAACTATTAGTAATGATAAACGAGAATATGTAAACGACATTGCTTTAACCGAAATTTTTCCTTCTGGTTGGGAAATTGTAAATACTCGTTTTACCGATTATGGAAATGTAAATTCGAGTACTGCTAATTTTACCGATATTAAAGACGATAGGGTGAATTTTTATTTCCATTTAGGTCGTGGAGAAAGTAAAACATTTAACGTGTTACTAAACGCATCTTATCTTGGTAAATATTATCTTTACGGAGTTCAAGCCGAAGCAATGTATGATGATGATTATCTAACTCGTACAAAAGGACAATGGATTGAGGTTGTTAAGTAGTAGTGCGCTTTAGATTGGAATCAAGATGTAAGAAACAAGAGCCAAGACATAAGATGTAACGTCCCTGATATAGGTTGACCATAAAAGTCAATTTATATGAGAACAAATTTAAAGAAATTACGCAAACAATTACGTTATTCAAAAGATTTTAAAAAAGAGATTGTATCTTTAGGTGAGTTCTAAAAATTAATTTTTTTAGTTCAAATCTATAAACAATTCAAAATCAATTACTTTAGCTATACTTTCTAATGGGTTTCTAATGAAGATAATTTTTCTTTGATAAATTCCTCATCAAATAACCCTCTATTTCCTTGTGTTTTTTACAAAGTAAATGTACAAATAATTATTTGATTATTAATAACCTGAGTTCGACCGATTTAGCGATGTTGATGCAAAAATTTGGTTCAAAAATAACTTCGCTAATGGGTTTGATGGCAGTCGCGTTAATTGTTTACAATGCGTTTATCATCGTAACTGCGCTGGGCGACACCGAAAAAATATCGCAAGAAAAAAAGGCTTATATTTAACCAAAATTAAAAAAATAGTGTATATTTATAATACTTAACCTTTTGCTATGATAGAAAAACTCAAACCAGAAAACATCTTATTTTTAGATATAGAAACAGTTCCTGAATTTGAAAAATTTACCGATTTATCAAATGAAATGCAAGAATTGTACGCCAAAAAAACACAATACCAACGTAAAGAAGAATTTTCGCTAGAAGAATTTTACGAACGAGCAGGTATTTGGGCAGAATTTGGTAAAATTATCTGTATTTCGGTTGGTTTTTTTTCATCATTCAAAAAAGAACGAAGATTTAGAATAAAATCATTTTTTGGTAATGATGAACGAAAATTATTATTGGCTTTTAAAGATTTATTAGAAGGTCATTTTTCATCGCCAAAACATTTGCTTTGTGCACATAATGGTAAAGAATTTGATTTTCCTTACATAGCTCGAAGAATGATAATAAATAATGTTAAATTACCTGAAAAACTCAATTTATTTGGTAAAAAACCTTGGGAAATAGCACATATTGACACTTTAGAATTATGGAAATTTGGTGATTATAAACATTACACCTCTCTAAATTTATTGACTAATATATTAGGAATTCCATCACCAAAAAATGACATTAACGGTAGTGAAGTTGCTCAAGTTTATTATCAAGAAAAAAACATTGATAGAATTGTAAAGTATTGTGAAAAAGATACGCTTGCAGTTGTACAATTATTACTACGATTTAGTAATTTAGAATTACTTAAAAATGATGAAATTATAGTAATCTAACCCAAACTATTTCGCATAAAAAACACCTTTCAAAATATGTTGAAAGGTGTTTGTTTAATTTCTCTTTAAATAAAAATTACTTTTTAAGCAAATCTCTAATTTCAGATAATAATTCTTGATCCATTGTTGGACCTGCTGGTGCAGCAGCTTCTTCTTTTTTCTTCATTTTGTTATATGCTTTCACAATCATAAACATCACAAACCCTACAATAATAAGATTAATAATAGTGTTAATCCAGTTTCCATAAGCAATAACCGCTCCTCCAGCTTTTTTAGCTTCTTCTAATGTTTTATAGGTCTCAATTCCATCCATTGCAATAAATTTATTACTAAAATCAGATCCGCCTGTAAAATGACCAACAAATGGCATTACAATATCATTAACAAAACCATTAACAACTTTGCCAATTGCTCCAGCCATAATAACTGCAATAGCAAATTCAATAACGTTTCCACCTGTGATAAACTCTTTAAATTCTTTTAACATAATTTTTCTTTTTTAAGTTAGTTAATTATTATTTTTTACAAAAATAGTAAAAATATAATTAACACAAATTATCTATAATGATTCTAAATATAAAAAATGATAAATATCATATAAAATAAGATGTAATATATGTTACCTTTGTTGCTTAAAATTTAACCTAATTATGAGTGGATTATTTTCATCTTCGATAGCCAGAAAGGTTGCCATGGCACTTTCGGCTTTATTCTTAGTCTTTTTTTTACTAATACATGTAGCAGTTAATATGCTTTCTGTATTTAATGAAGAGCTATTTAATACAGCGTCCCATTTTATGGGAACAAACCCTTTAGTTCAATTTGCAATGCAACCAATTTTAATGTTTGGTGTTGTGTTTCATTTTGTTATGGGTTTTGTTTTAGAAATTAAAAACAAAAAAGCACAAGGCGTTAAGTACTATAAAAATAATGGTGCAGCCAATTCTACTTGGATGAGTAGAAATATGGTTTATTCAGGAGCTGCTATACTTTTCTTTTTAATATTACACTTTAAACATTTTTGGGTACATGAAATGAATGTTAAATACATTAACCCTTTACCAGAAGATCCTAATAGATATTATGAAGAATTGGTTCATGTATTTCAAAGTCCGATAACTGTTGTTATTTATGTAATTGGCTTTATATTTTTAGCCTTGCATTTATTACATGGGTTTCAATCAGCTTTCCAATCTATGGGAGCAAATAACAAATATACAAAAGCAATAAAAGGATTTACTAAAGCTTACGCTATTGTAATTCCAGCACTATTTGCATTTGTTGCACTTTTTCATCATTTCAATCACTAAGATATTATGACTAAATTAAATTCAAAAGTTCCTAAAGGAAGTCCATTAGCAGATACTTGGACAAATTATAAAGACAAAATAAACTTAGTAAACCCAGCTAACAAACGTAATATTGATGTTATTGTTATTGGTACAGGTTTAGCCGGTGGTTCGGCTGCTGCAACTTTAGCAGAGTTAGGTTATAATGTAAAAGCATTTGCTTATCAAGACTCTCCAAGACGTGCCCATTCAATTGCGGCTCAAGGCGGAATTAACGCAGCAAAAAACTATCAAGGTGATGGCGATTCTAATTACCGTTTATTTTATGATACCGTAAAAGGTGGTGATTACCGATCACGTGAAGCAAATGTACATCGTTTAGCAGAAGTTTCAGGTAATATTATTGATCAATGTGTTGCACAAGGAGTTCCTTTTGCACGTGATTATGGTGGTTTGTTAGATAACCGTTCTTTTGGTGGAGTTTTAGTATCTAGAACTTTTTATGCTAAAGGGCAAACAGGTCAACAATTGTTATTAGGTGCATATTCTGCTATGAATAGACAAATTGCACGTGGAAAAATAGAAATGTTTAATCGTCACGAAATGTTAGATGTTGTTTTAGTTGACGGAAAAGCGAGAGGTATTATTGCTCGTAATTTAATTACTGGTGAAGTTTCAAGACATTCAGCACATGCTGTTGTAGTTGCTTCTGGTGGTTATGGTAATGTATATTTCTTATCAACAAATGCAATGGGTTCTAATGCAACTGCTGCATGGAAAATTCATAAAAAAGGAGCGTATTTTGCAAATCCTTGTTACACACAAATTCACCCAACTTGTATTCCTCGTTCTGGTGATTATCAATCAAAACTTACCTTAATGTCCGAATCATTACGTAATGATGGGCGAATTTGGGTTCCAGCAAATATAGAAGATGCAAAAGCAATTCAAGCAGGTAAATTAAAACCAACTGAAATTGCCGAAGAAAACAGAGATTATTATTTAGAAAGACGTTATCCTGCGTTTGGTAATTTAGTACCTCGTGATGTTGCCTCAAGAGCTGCAAAAGAGCGTTGTGATGCTGGTTATGGTGTAAATGCAACAGGTGAAGCTGTATATTTAGATTTTGCTTCTGCATTTGTTCGTTATGGAAAAGAGCAAGCAAAAATTCATAATTTAGAAAATCCTTCAAAAGCAGAAATTATAAAATTAGGACAAGCAATAATTGAAGAAAAATACGGAAATTTATTCCAAATGTATGAAAAAATCATTGCTGAAAACCCTTATGAAACACCAATGATGATTTATCCTGCTACACACTATACAATGGGTGGTGTTTGGGTAGATTATAATTTAATGACAACCATACCTGGTTTGTATTGTATTGGTGAAGCAAACTTCTCAGATCATGGTGCAAATAGATTAGGAGCTTCTGCATTAATGCAAGGTTTAGCAGATGGTTATTTTGTATTACCTTATACTATTGGCGATTATTTATCGGATGATATTAGAACAGGTAGAATCACTACAGATTCTAAAGAATTTGAACAAGCAGAGAAAGAAGTAAAAGAACGTTTAGATTTCTTTATTAACAATAAAGGAACACATTCCGTTGATTATTTTCATAAAAAATTAGGAAAAATCATGTGGGATAAAGTAGGTATGGCTCGTAATGAAAAACATTTAAAAGAAGCTATTGCCGAAATAAAAGAAATACGTGAAGATTTTTGGAAAAATGTAAAAGTGACTGGAAATTTAAACGAATTTAACCAAGAATTAGAAAAAGCAGGTAGAGTAGCAGACTTCTTAGAATTAGGAGAATTGTTTGCCTTAGATGCTTTAAATAGAAATGAATCTTGTGGTGGACATTTTAGAGAAGAATCTGTCGAAACTGATGGAGCACAAAAAGGAGAAGCTTTACGTAACGATAAAGATTATGCTTATGTTGCTGCTTGGGAATATAAAGGCGAGCCAAGTGATGCCGTTTTACATAAAGAAGAATTAGAATTTAAAGATATTGAATTAAAAACTCGTTCGTATAAATAAGGCGATTAATTAATTACCCATAAGACATTAGTTGCTTTTGGCTTAAAAATTAAAAAAATGAATTTAACATTAAAAATCTGGAGACAAAAAAGTAAAGATACCAAAGGTAAAATGGTAGATTACAAAGTAACTGATATTTCAGAGCACATGTCATTTTTAGAAATGATGGATGTTTTAAATGAACAACTTGTTGCTAAAGATGAAGAACCTGTTGCTTTTGATCACGATTGTCGTGAAGGTATTTGCGGCATGTGTTCTATGTACATAAATGGAGAAGCACATGGACCAGATCGTGGAATTACTACTTGTCAATTGCATATGCGTATGTTTAATGATGGTGACACAATTACTATTGAACCATTTAGAGCATCGGCTTTTCCTGTAATAAAAGATTTGGTTGTTGATAGAATGCCATTTGAGCGAATTCAACAAGCTGGTGGTTTTATTAGTGTAAACACTTCTGGTAACACACAAGATGCAAATGCGATTCCTATTTCTAAACATGCTGCTGATGAAGCTATGGATGCTGCAACATGTATTGGTTGTGGTGCTTGTGTTGCTACTTGTAAAAACTCAAGTGCAATGCTTTTTGTTGCTGCAAAAGTATCTCAATACGCCTTATTACCGCAAGGACAAGTTGAAGCTACTGATCGTGTTTTAAATATGGTTAAACAAATGGATCAAGAAGGTTTTGGTAACTGTACAAATACAGGTGCTTGTGAAATTGAATGCCCTAAAGGTATTTCTTTAGAGAATATTGCAAGAATGAATAGAGAATATTTAAAAGCAAGTTTATAATAAAACTCAACATTAAAATACGCTAAATAGAATTGGTATAAATACGTATTCTTAACAGAATTAGTCAATAAAAAACCATGAATAATTTAATTGTTCATGGTTTTTTTATTTTAACTGTGTATAGATGTTTTTTATAAATGTGTAATAAAAGAAGGCTGATAAATGATTTGTTTAAGGCTTATTGGTAATAGTTTTGGAATAGAAATAACTGTGAACATATAGAGTTTAATACAAATCCCAATTTCCTTTTTGATAATAGGTATATAAAACAGGAGAAAATATTGTATTTACCTTTGTATTCGTTGTATCTATTAAAGGTTTTCCAAATGATGTAATCATACTTAAGGCATCATTATTTAACCATTTTAAATCTAATTTTGAAACATCAATTTGTTGAATGTCTTGTTTTGTAATTTTTGTTTTTTTCGCAATTATCCAACTCCACTCACCAAGTGTTAAAATTTGGTTGTGTAATGGTAAGGTGTATAAACCTGCTGCTTTCATTGTTTTTTCAATACAATAAAACGCTTTGGTTGCATAATATGGACTTCCACTTTGTGTAATAAAAGAACCGTCTTTTTTTAACCTTTTTTTGCTTAAATGATAAAATTCTTTTGAGTATAATTTATTCAAATCGACATTATTTGGGTCTGGCAAATCAACTAATATAACATCGTAGAATTGCTTGGTATTCTCTAAAAAAGTAAAGGCATCATTAATTACGATATTGACTTTTTTATTACTGAAAGATTGCTGATTTAAATCTGTAAATATTTTATTGTTTTTAGCTATTTCAATCATTTGATTGTCCAAATCGACCAAAGTAATATTTTTAACTTCTTGATATTTTAACAATTCTCTTACAATACAACCATCACCACCACCAAGAATTAAGATATTCGATTTTTCTTTTGTTAGTCCTAAGGCAGTATGTACCATTGGTTCATGATATAAATATTCATCAAAAGTAGATAATTGTTGGTTTCCGTTTATGTATAAAGAATGCCAATTTTTCCATTTAGTGATAATTATTTTTTGGTACTTGGTTTGTTTAGAAAACACTATTTTATCTGCATATTTAGCTTGTTCGCCAAATAAAATAATTGGTTTTGCAAAATAGATACCTAATAACAATCCTGTTACAACAATAAAGTACAATGTTTTTAGTATGTTTTTTTGTTTTTGAGTAATAAATTCCCGTAAGGCATAAAACATCCAAAAAGAAACTGATAAATTAACAAAACCTAATATAAATGGCGTGTAGGTTAATCCCAAATAAGGTAAACCGACAAAAGCAAAGAATAAACCGCCAATTAAACTTCCGTAATAATCGTTTTCTAAAATGCTTGAAATATTTAAACGTAATTCTTCAAACTCATTATTTATACGTGTTGCGAATGGAATTTCTAAACCAATTAATAAGCCTATTACAATAGAAAGAAAATAGATAACGATCCACGATGTATCGGTAAAACCGTAAACTAAATAAGAAATAATCGCTACAAATGATACTAAAAGGGATAGAATTAATTCTATTATTACAAAATAGAAAACCAAATTATTATTAAATGATTT
>Ga0256840_1001359_pt1 | contig 23259 bp, 21 predicted proteins | sample 355202metaG_FD_185969 | JGI IMG/M metagenome (GOLD analysis project Ga0256840, IMG submission 185969) | Hydrothermal vent microbial communities from Mid Atlantic Ridge, Atlantic Ocean - 355-202 | ecosystem: Environmental > Aquatic > Marine > Hydrothermal vents | place: Atlantic Ocean: Mid...
AAAAACTGAAAAATAAGATCCAAGAACAGATAAAGCCAAAAAAAGGGGTGATTTTTTTAAAAAAATACGAATGAGAATTGATCGCAAATATAGGGCTGTAAAATTTGGATTTTTGCAAGAGGCTCACTTGTTAGACTTTTCTAGCCCATGCAAACAGCTATAAAATACTTATAGCTGTTTAGGTTACCTAGTTCGTAGCCGTTGTTTTTTTATACTGAAAAGCCTCCTCCCCCACTCACTTTTAATCTTACCAACCTTCCCCTAAAGAGATAAGAATAAATACAGAGAATCCATATTTCAAATTCTCGCATAAAAACCAAACCCTATATTAGCATACAATGAAATAGATACGTATCGTTTACTGCTATTAAAAACATACAGCATAAGCTACTATTGAAATACTTAGAAGCGAAAATTTTGCTACTGTCTCTCACTCTAACAGGACACTAAAATGAGAAAATACCTCTTATCATTTATCGTTATAGTCTTTATAACCAGCTGCTCTTCACTTACCCTAGATACTGATTACGATAAATCTATAGACTTTTCCAGCCTTAAAACTTACCGCTGGCATGCTCAAAATAAATACAATACTGCGAGCCAACAATATTTAAAAGTTAACGACTTAATGGATCAGCGTATTCGATCTACCATCAATCAGCAATTAAAAACTCAAGGCTATCTCTTAGAAAGCACAAAAAAAGTTGATTTTCTAGTCAATTACAGCGTGGTGATAGAAGATAAGACTGATATACATACCTATAATAATTACAATGGCTATTATCCTGGTTTTCGCTACGGTACTGGCTTTGGCTATTACGGGCATAGTATGGGCATAGGATATAGCTCAGCATCTGACATACAAGTCATTTATTACCAACAGGGCACACTAATAATTGACATTATTAACCCAGAAACAGACCAATTGATGTGGCGAGGAGCAGCTGATGGCCGCTTACCCAAAAGCGCTAACAGAGCGGAAAAAGATAAGCTTATCCAACAATATGTGACAAAAATATTATCTGATTTTCCGCCCAAAAAATAATAGCGTTTTTGAGTGTCAAATTTGGCGGTACACAGCCATTGAGAGGCAGAAGTAATACGTCATGAGACGTAGTGTCTAGCCGAGCATCCTTCATTTTTCGCGATTTACACTTTTTAAGTGGGAGCGGCTTTAGCCGCGATAGTGGCATGAACTATCGCGGCTAAAGCCGCTCCCACGAAACCTATTAAATAGTGCAAATTACTTTTGGCACTATATGAAAGCGATACTCAAAATTCATTCTACGAGTAGCCCGGCTTTTACCCAATCAGGGAAACCGCCGCGATAATAAAAGGCTTTCGTCCAACCCCAAGCCACTGCTTTTTCGCTGGCGATTGCACTGCGCTGACACATATCACCATTACAGTAAAATACCACTGGCTGATGTTTTTTCACAACTGCCGCTAAAGATTCTTCCGTTAAATCCAGTAGCAAATCCAAATGTACCGCCCATTGAATATGGCTGGCTTGGTAATCCGTAACTCGACGCACATCTATAAAAGTCACACCTTGGTTCATCAAGGATTTTGCACGTTTAGTGCTTATTGTTACCGCGCCATCCACTTGTTCTGGAGCCGGTGATTTCGCCAACACACTTTCAGTAACAAATAAAAAACTGAATAACATTATTAAATAACGAATTTGCATAATAAACTCCTAATACGAATGATTTATGTTTGCTTTTAACATGCAGATGCGCCATCCTACCTCATGAAATACTTAGGACTCCTGTCGCCAAATATTCATTCACATACGGCGCGAATTGGATAAGCCCCACTACGCCCTGCGTCCGCTTCACAACGCACAAAAGCCGCTACGTTAAAGCTACCTCAAAGGCTTGACAGCTGTCGGAATAACTACTAGCCTCCCTCGCGCACTGCTATCGCAGTGCACTTCGGGTAGGCGACAACCCTGTCGCCTACTGCGGACTAAAAATCATCACTTCGCTACCGCTCCGTTTCTCTAATTTTCAGCGTACGCTGCGAGTTCACCTTTAGCATTTCTGCGACACGGTTGATAGGCATTTATCCTTCTATCATTACGAGTGCTATTGCTTCAAATAATAAGGTAAACCCACTACCAGGACGACCTCCCAAGGGACTTCCACTGTACGCACCTTACCATCGGTCGTTTTGATGCGTGGAACAGCGCAATGTAAAAAGCAAGAACACTCAAAGAAATTTAAGTGTTGCCACTTTCGAACCACGGTATCATGAAATGGACATAAGCCCCCCATTCATCGACAAATTGTTCGCCCGATCAAAGCCAAGGTAAATATGTAGTTCGCTTTCGGCTGAAATATTATCATTTGAAAAGCGGATATCCTCTACTTTCCAAGGCGGTTGTAGCCCTAAGGCTTGGCTAAATAAAATTTCACTGTTCATGTTGCTATTATCGCATTACCCACTACAAATCACATAGAGCCGTAATCTTTTGGTTTTAAACTGTTTTTCTTCTAAAACCAAGAAAACCTAACAGACTGAAAGCAAATAACCATAAAGTTGCGGGTACAGGAACGGCGACGGCGGCTGGCGAAAAATCTGTTAATACTCTGATGTAATCGCCTGGATTGTCAGCAGTCCAATTAACAGAAATTGTTTTTAGATCACTGCTTATGTTGACAGAATCATTGCTTTCAAGTCCACGTAAAGTTGGATTTAAATAATTTACGCCAGTATTTATCAAAAAGTCACTGGCACCAAGATTTACGGTACTGGTGATAACCCCATAAATATTAGAATCAAAAGTTATAGAGCCTTGTTGGGTGGTCGTGTTTTTTGGATCGAAAAAGATATAATGGCTGGCAACGGTACTGCCCGCTGAAATGCTTCCTGAAGTGCTGGTGTTTGCCAGAAGGTCAACATTGATATCTGCGGCCAGTGTAATATTTTGACCTTCATCAAAACCGTAAAAATTAGGTGTCTGGAAATTGTTTTGTCCTACAGTATTACCAGGATTAGAATCAGTAAAAGGTGTAGATAGCTTTATAAAAGAGCCCCCCTGGGTTAGTGATGTGCCCCCTGTTACATTTCCAGAAACTATTGTGGCTGAAGCATGTGTGCAAAAAAGCAATGTGGTGAAGCATGAGGCTATAATGGAAAGTATTTTCATAGTTATGACCTTCTTTAGTTTATTGAGTAATTGGAACTGAAATGTAAAATCAACGAATACTTTTTGGTTTTATACTGTTTTTCTTCCACAGGAAGTGACGCTTGGCTTATTTCGAGGTAAGTGTCAGTAATAATTTGCTAAAAGTTATGTAAGGTTTCATTAGGTTCTCCGTTTAATATAGTGTTTTGAATAGAAAAGCATTTTTAATGCCATATCCGCAACCCATTGTATTACTTGGTTTTTATTGTTTTTCGGTTGGATGCGTTACTATTTTATGTAAAATCACCTGACATTTTTATCAGCTTTGTCCTGTCAATAGTGACAGCTTTCAGAGTGAATCATCATGCTATCTATTTCCGTGTATGTTACGGAAAGTCATTCCTAGGAGAGACGAGGTATGTTACTAGCTGCGCTTAGGATTTGGTCATCGGCTAACCTTGCTTCGCCGTTGAGTTTTACATTCTTTGAGACATAGATTTGGCTCTTCTACGGCTTGATGTATAAAAAAGGGATGCTAAAAACATCTATATGATCTGAAAAATAAGTGATACTAGTCAATTTCTATAGCCCAGTATTATGCCATTAAGTTTAGTAAAATCTTTTTCATCCATATGAAGATCCTAGAGTAGAGAGGCACAAGCTTCATAAGCTCATTGACATTATTGTTCAGAGCTATTGCGACTCGACATGACAAGTTGAAACGGAATATTGAAGGTTCTATGGCTCTTGCTTGTACTTTTTTATGGTTACCTATATAAAACGGCAGCAGCCCCTAAAATCCCTAATTATTTTGCCTATTTTAGTATATTAGTGTACCCTTAATTTATAGGTACTTGTTAAAGCATCCCCTCCTATTTTTAATCTATCTCCAATAATCTAAAGAGGTGTAATATGAATAAAATAAGTGATGAAGAACGTAAAAAAATACTCGAAAGCCCGCCTATAGGTACTTGGGTACTGATGCTAAGCGTTGGAGGCGGCATGGTTGTCGCTTGGTTATTTCTTTATTACGGGGTATTTCTATCTCGTGGCATGATTAATTAAGGTGATATATGCATATTGATCCCTTAGAAAAAAAATGGGTACAAATTGCCCTCGGCATGTGTACCTTATTTATCTCCATTATTATGATAGATGCGCTCTTTCATGGTGTTAATGCGCCCAGCAATGTAGAGACCATTGATTCTCGTAAAATTCATTTGAGTGAAGAATTTGCTGAAGATAATCTAGGTGTACAAGTTGCTGAAAATGGTGATATTACCGTGCGTATGGTTGCCGGTCGTTACGCATTTTTCCCTAAACAAATTACCTTACCAGCAGAAACTAAAGTGACCTTTCGCTGGGTGAGTATGGACGTATTACATGGGGTTCATATGCCCATGACTAACATGAGTACTATGATTGTTCCTGGCTACGTCGCGCAAGTAGAAAGCTCTTTTCCTCGCCCTGGCGAATACCCAATGCTATGTAATGAATATTGCGGTTTAGGTCATGACCATATGTGGAGCAAAGCATTCGTGATTGATAAAGAAGAGTGGGAAGCGAATAGAGCAGCGATGCTAAACTCGACTGCGACAGAAAATGAGGCAAGTGACGATGAATGATATAACAGCAAAAAATCTAGCCCTTAGCCACATGTGGGTGGCATTTTCAGCGTTTATCGTTGCGTGTTTTATGGGGGAATTTCAAGTTTTAGAACGCAGTGGACTGTTTGAGTCACTCACTTCTATTAGTGTATATTTCGCTTCTGTGAGTACCCATGGTGTCTTAATGGCCTTTGTTTTAACCACCTTTTTTATTATGGGCTTTGGGTATTACACGGCTAGTAACTCTTTAAAAGTCCCTGTATGGAATCCTAAGTTAGCTTGGGCTGGTTTTGCCATAGCTCTATCAGGTGTTGTCATAGCAGCAGTTCCACTCCTCAGTGGTCTAGCTTCAGTGCTGTATACTTTTTATCCGCCTGTGACAGCGCATGCAGCCTTTTATATTGGTGTAACTTTACTCGTTGTAGGTTCATGGGTTTGGTGTGCCATTATGGTCGTCATGTTTTACCAGTGGAAGAAAGAAAACCCAGGTAAAACAGTGCCATTAGCCATGTTTGCAACCACAGCCAATGCCCTTTTATGGTTATGGACCAGTGCCGGGGTGGCTGCAGAAGTTTTATTTCAATTAATCCCCTTAGCTTTAGGATTAATGGATACGCTTGATCCGGGACTAGCCAGAACCTTGTTTGCTTGGACGTTACATCCAATCGTTTATTTCTGGTTAATTCCTGCTTATATTGCGTTTTATGTCTTTGTCCCCAAACAAGCAGGTGGCTATCTCTTCAGTGATGAAGCAGCACGTATGGCATTTATCGTCTTAGTGGTCTTTTCTTTACCCATTGGCTTCCATCACCTATATATGGATCCTGAGCAAGCAAAAGGCTGGAAACTACTGCATGGTGTAGGTACTTTTATTGTTGCCCTACCCACCTTAGTGACGGGGTTTACCGTGATTGCTTCTTTAGAAATTGCTGGTCGTTTACGCGGTGGTAAAGGTCTATTCGGTTGGATTGGCAGCTTGCCATGGACTAACCCAATGACATTAGCCGTTATCCTATCGCTATTAATGCTGATATTTGGTGGTTTTGGTGGTATTGTCAATGCCAGTTATGCGATGAATGCGATGATTCATAATACCGCATGGGTACCTGGCCATTTTCACCTGATCTTTGCAGGTACTACTGTCATTATGTATTTTGCGATTGCCTATTATTTATGGCCAATTTTATGCAAGAAACCCTTAGTTTCGAATTCACTCGCCTTAGTGCAGCTTTGGACTTGGTTTATCGGCATGAGTATCATGACTACGCCTTGGCATGTTCTCGGTTTATTAGGTCAGCCTAGACGTATTTCTAGCGTGCAATACAATAATGTACTCACGATGACATGGGAACCTTATGAGATCTTAATGATTCTAGGCGGCTTAGTTTTATTAGGTTCAGCTTGTTTGTTTTTTTACATCTTAGTAAAAACACAATTCGGCACAACGACAGAAGTTTTTGTCGGCGAAGTGGAATACGCTGAACCTTTGCATGAAGTAAAAGACTTGCCGGAGTATTTAAACGATTTCACATTATGGAATAAAGTCATTGCGGTCTTAATGCTTATTAGCTTTGGCATACCCATTTTACAATTCTTTTTTATGGACACTTATGGTTCAAGCGCATGGGGATATTAAACATGAAACGCATACTACCTTTAATTTTATGTATCGTACCTGCTTTTGCCGTAGCCGAACCTGCGTCTAATATGGTTTGGATGCCAGAAACACTTAATTTCGTTAAAGATGGAAATATAAAAAAAGGCGAGCAACTTGCTCAATCTTGTGCTGGCTGTCATGGTGAAAAAGGCATTAGCCCAATGGGTATGTTCCCTTCTTTAGCGGGACAAACTGCAAACTACACTTATAAGCAATTACGCGATTATGCAGATGGCAAACGAGAGAACCCAATGATGTCTTCTATCGCTGCCGGACTAAGCGAGCAAGATAGTGCGGATTTAGCCGCATGGTTTCAATCCTTACCCACGGCGCAAAATAAAGGGTCACAAGAAGATCTTAGTAAAGCTATCAGCTTAGTAGATAAAGGCAACGGTAAAAAAATCTTACCCCCCTGTTTTGTTTGTCATGAGTCTTCAGGTAAAGGCCAGAAAATGGATACCCCTGCTCTCGCTGGGCAACAAGCTGAATATACTGAAGCGACGCTATTAGAGTACAAAAATGGCACACGCCACAATGATCTTTATAGCCGTATGCGAGTGATAGCTAAACAACTTAGTGATGCTGAAATTAAACAGCTAGCTAAATATTATCAACAATTGAAGTAAGCATAAGAAAGCCCTGCTGTTGCACTTCAAACGCAGGGCTTTGCCTAGAAACGAGTTAGAAATTTATTACGACCCAAGCGAAATCCAAAAAGCTTTATTGTAGCTCAAGAGCAATAACTACAAATACGAAAAAATACACGAATACCATTTTCATTAACCTATAAAATGACTTCTTGCTCACATAGTCAGCTTATTTTTCAAAATACTGCATCCAGCGTTTAATATTAGGATGATATTGCGTTTGTTGGTACATCTGCCTTAAGCTAACCCGCATCGTTGCGCGGGCTTCTCTTTGCTCTGGCTGTGGGTAGTCTTCAGGGGCTACACCTGATAACACAGCCTGCATCACCGCTTGTTTTTGTTGCCTGCAATGCGTCAACCCGAATTGCTCAAACAGGCTTAAAAATTGCTCAAGACGTGTGCTATTGAAAGGAATTTCTTGCCCTAATGCATCGAATAATGGATTGGCAGGGTGTAAGCTTAAGCAAGGCACAAGCGGCTCAGGGATGGGCGTATTGGCAGAATGTGTGGCTTTTTTGGCCAATAATTTAGGTAATAAATGCGTATGCGGCCCGTGTGGGGTTTTCTCTTTGCCGATGGGCTGATAAATTTCAATACGCCCTAATTTAGATAAAATCACACGCGTTGGGCTAAGCTGCATCAGCCGATTGGTCAACTCGCTATCTAATGCCGCATAAGGCTGGCCTTCTGCCTGTCTCAGTAATCTAATCAAGTCTGCATCTGCGGTGCGAATGCAAAAATCAATATTATAAGCATCCACTCCCATATCAAATAGGATGGCATTTTGTTCCGCCGCCAGCATACAATGCTGGTCTGTCCCTAGTTCGGTCAGTGTATTGCGTTGGTGCATTTTGGCTACAGATTTGGGCAAACAAAAAGCAACGCCCTGTTGCCAGCGTTGTTTGTGTTGGCTCAATGCTTCATAGGCAATGGGCTGTACTTGTTCGGCAAGGTTGAATTGTAGCGCACCCCGCGCGGTCATCAGTGTGAGTTGATCGGCTTTATCAATGATGAGTTTTTCATCCGCATCGCGGTGAAATTCGGCAATCGCGCCAAATGATCCGATGCTAAAACTGTGACTGGCAGAGGCTAAATATTGCGCCAATAAGCGTGTGATATGCGAGTGTTGAGACATAAGTTTACTGATAAGATTTGATGTTATTAAAAGAAAGATAACTAAAAATAGGAGGGCTTAATGCTTTAGGGTTGCCAGCGGAATTAGGTAATCAATCCCCTCGATCGCCCCCATATGGGCGGTAATATGAAAGCACTGCGCCAAATTTTCAGCCGTCAGCACTTGTTTAGGGATGCCTTCGGCGATAATTCCGTGTCCGCCTAGCATCACTAATTTGTCGCAATAGCGCATTGCCAGCGTTAAATCATGAATCACCGTCACAATGCCCATTCCTGCATTAGATAGACTGCGGAATTTTTCCATTACGTCCAATTGATGCCCTAAATCAAGCCCTGCAATCGGCTCATCGGCTAATAATAAGGCAGGTTGTACGGCTAAGGCGCGCGCCAAAAAGACGCGGGCGCGTTCGCCGCCAGATAAAGTATCTACCGTGCGTGTTGCAAATTGAGCCACATCACAGGCTTGTAAGGCCTGTTGCACAATGTCTTTATCTGTCTGCGAGCGCGCTGCCCACGCCTTCCTGTGCGGCAAACGTCCCAGCATCACCAAGGTTTCAACGCTGACCGCCCAGTGGCTGGTATTGCCCTGCGGCAAGTAGGCGAGTTTTTGAGCAAGATGCTGAGGGTTCCAGGCGGCTAAATCCTGACCGAGAATGGCTAACTGTTGCGCCTTTGTCGGCAGTAGTCCTGCTAAGGTTCTTAAGAGACTGGTTTTGCCGCAACCATTAGGGCCAATCAATCCGATTAGCTCGCCTTTGCCTAAATTAAAATGGATGTCATTTAATATCTCGCGCTCACCAAATTGAATGCTGATGCCACGCGCTTCCAGTAATTTCATGGTAACTCTTTTTGCGTTTTCATAATCAGTAGTAAAAAGAATGGCGCACCAATTAAAGCGGTGACCACGCCGAGTTTTAATTCTGTGCCCGTACTGAGAATACGCACTGCAATATCAGCCAATAAAGTTAAACACGCGCCCCCCAAACCACTGGCAAGCAATAAACTACTGGGTTTATGCGCCACCCAACGGCGCAATAAATGCGGTACTACCAAGCCAATAAAACCAATCGCACCGGCCACGGCCGTTGCCGCCCCAACCGATAAGGCTATGCCAATGACGATGTAGCTACGTATATGATTTAGATTAAAGCCTAAGCTCTGCGCCGCTTCTTCTCCAAGGGTCAAAGCATCAAGTGCTTTGCCTTGCAGCAGCAATAAACACCAGCCCAATAGCATAAAAGGAGCCGATAGCCAGACATGTTCAAAACTACGATCTGCCAAAGAGCCCATTAACCAGAACATGATTTCCAGCGCAATAAAGGGGTTAGAGGCAAGATTTAAGACCAGTGATGTCAACGCAGAGGCAAAACTGGTCACGGCGACCCCTGCTAGAATTAAACGCAAAGTACTGCTATTGTTGCCCGCAAGTAACTGAATCAGCAATACGGCAAGTAATGCGCCGGTGATTCCCCCAATTGGTAAAGCCAAGGCAAATAAGGCGGACAGGCCGGAATAAATCGTGAGTACCGCGCCTAATGAGGCGGCGGATGTCACACCGATTAAGCCGGGCTCTGCCAATGGGTTGCGTAAAAAACCCTGTAATACTGCGCCACCTAGCCCTAAGGTCATGCCAATCATTAAACCTAAGAGGGCGCGAGGTAAACGAATTTCCAGCAAAATTAAGCGTGTCGTCTGATCGGCTGTACCGCTTAATACGGTTAATAATTCACGTCCGCCAACATAAGAACTACCGACCACCACCGAGCCTAAAAAAGCCAGTAAGGTACTGATAAATAATATGGAAAATAAACCAGGGCGTGCCATTTTTATCATGGTGTGGGCTGTCCTGTCGTCTGTTGTGCTGCGGCCAATTGCAAGCGTACCTTGAGCAGATTTTCCACGGCATCAAGCACGAGCGGCGTACCGCAAATCCATAGTGGGTCGGAAATTGTTACCATTGTCGTTTGCGTTTTAAAAGCTTGAAAAGCAGGATGCTGAAAAGCGGCGGTTGCCACGCTGCCATGAGGGCTACGTTTGCGTCCGCTAATAATAATGTCAGGGTGTTGAGTGATTAAGGCTTCCAATGGCAAATGGCCACTTCCCGAAATGCCCATTTCGGCGGCTAAATTACGAAAACCTGCCGCCTCCAATATCGTATGTGCCAAGGTATCGCCTCCGGTGGTATAGCTGTTTTCACGATAAAAAACGGCAACAGGCGGTTGTGGCACTTGCGTTGCTAAGGCGAGTGCCAGCCGAGTATCGAATGCCTGAATCAGTTGCTCACCGCGTTGCTCTTCATGCAGTGCTTTGGCAATCATGGCGATATTATGACGAATATCTGCAAAACTGCGGGCAACCGGTACTTCAATGACATTAAAGCCCAAGCGTTTGAGTAAAAAAACGGTGGGGCGTGATGTAAAAGTGCCTGCTAAAATCAGGTCTGGTTGCATCAGCATGATTTCTTCCGCCAGACCATGATTTTTGCGGATGCCCACGGCTTCGTGCGCCAATGCAGAAATATCGTCCCGGCTCGCTAGATAACTTAGCGATTGGATAACAGGCTTATCCGCCAATAACAATAATAACTGGTCGGTACATAGGTTGATGGACACCACTTTTTGCGGTTTTGCCTGCGCTGTACAGCTCAGCAATACGCCTATTAATACTAGATAAGAGGGGGAGCACTGCACAACCACTTTTTTAGCTACGCAGAGAACCCCATCAAGCCATTGAAAAAAGGCCGGCACTATTTTAGAAAAGGTCCTAATGCCACACGCACACCACCGTATCCGGCAACCCCTCGGGAAGCGTAGGAATACACTTCTTGATAGCTATCGTTGAGCATATTTTCTACCCGTGCAAAGATTTCGACATGATCGAAAATCTCATAAGAAGCGGCAATATTAACCAGCGTGTAATCGCTTAATACAACGATAGAACGGTTAAATGCCGCATCAAATGCATAGTCGGTCTGTTGGCCATTATATTTAACACCGAGATTAATATTAGCCTTTCTATCCAAGACGCTAAATCCATAGTTAAGGTTTGCGCTGGCAATATGCTTGGGACGGCGTACTAATGCGATATTTTTAGCATCTTTGGTACTGGCCCAAGTATAACTCCCCACAAAATCCAGCCCCTGCATGAGATTGGCAGTGATACCTACTTCAATGCCTTCTATTTTATTGATGCCTGGCGCATTGCCGTAGGTAAAGTAGCGTGAGCCATCGGCATTAATATCCGTTGTACGCTGAATAAAGTTTTTAATCTGATTATTGTAGTAAGTCACATCCAGCGACACGCGCTCATCAAAGAAAAATTGCTGGATACCTATATCCCAGCTATTACTTTTTTCCGCTTGTAAATTCGGGTTGCCACGATATTCACGTCCTGAAAAATTACCATCAATATATAACTCAGACAGCGTAGGATTTTTTGCCCCCGTGCCGTAACTGGCATGTAATTTAGTATTGGTTTCAATATGCTGATAGGCAGCAGTGGTACGAAAGGTGGTCACATCTTGAAACTGTCGCACATTATCATCATGGCGCACACTGGCCGTCAGCGATACACGGTCAAATAATGCCAGTTGATATTCCCCCACATAACTATTAACGATTAAACGCGTCTGATTTTTGCTGGAAAAGGTGCTATCGGCACTGTCTTCCTCATGCTCATATAAAAAGGTCAACGCATGCCGAGACTGAGCAAACTGCGATGTATCCATCAATAAATTCGTCTGATAAGCGTATTTAATTTTATTGCCATTAAAATGGCTTGCAAAAGCTTGGTCACGAAAACTTTTACGTTGACTATCCGAGTAAAAAAAGCTGGCCTGATGCTCCCATTGCAACCAATCCGTTATTTCCGGTACGGTCAATTTAAGATAGGCTTTCGTATAGCCTTGGCGCGTTTCTGAGCGATTATCAGCATCTACCGCACCAATTCCGCCCTGAAAACCATCGGTATCCGTATCTGCACGCACCATTCTACCGCTAACGCCCAATTCCAACGCCTCTAGGGGACGAATATTGATATTACCATCAAGCGTTAAGTTTTGACTGGCATCCCTTTCAGTACCACTGGCCGCAATGGAAATCCCTTCACTTGCAAACTGATTAACATTTAAGGAAAAATCAACTTTATCTTTCCAGCCACCGCTGAAGCCTCCGCCCACTTTATAGGTTCCAAACGAGCCGCCTTCAGCATTCGCATTGACTTGCAAGCCTTTGCTACCTTTTTTGGTGATGATGTTAATCACCCCACCGACAGCATCACTCCCATACAAAGCACTTTGTGCACCGCGGATAATTTCGATACGTTCGATATTATCGGCCAGCATATTGCCAAAATTATATTCTGAGCCGCCCGCCGGATCGTTTAACTCAATGCCATCGAGCCTAACCAATGTTTGATTGCCTTCCGCGCCGCGCATACGCACCTGCGTCAGCGTACCAAAACTACCGCCCGTTTGATTCACGGCAAGCCCCGGCACTGTGCGTAAAATATCCGCAACATAGGTGATTTGTTGTCGTGCAATGTCCTCGGCTGTAATCACCGTGACGGCACTACCGACCTGTGCGGCAGAGGTTGGCGTTAAACTTGAGGTAACTACCATTTTGGTGAGTGCTTTAGGTGACTCATCGGCCGCAAAAAGGGCAATAGGTGTCAAACAAGTAGCGGTAAAAAGACTGGATAAAAAGGCATTAGCTGGCCTTTTAATAGGGGTAAACATACGAAAAAAACTCCACGTTTTCAGAAAGTAAACGCCGAGAGGAGCTTGTATTAAAAAAGAAAATAGTCCCATCGGCAAACGTGTGCCAGAACCATTAGAGCATTACTATGGAATACAGATAACTCTGTCCATATAAGATAAGCAGGATATGACACGATAATGCGCATCACAGAAAACGGACTTCCGTCGCCATAAACAAATCCCGATTTATGACTAGGTGATACTAGCTTAGGCAGGTATCCTGGCTCACGGGTCAATATATACCTCTCGCCTTCCCAGTTTCCCAGTGGCATTAATAGAGGCATACTCGCCGTATACAGTTGCGGGTCAGCCAAGGCTTATGATGTATCAATCAATACATCAGCACCTTGTTCCCTGAATGATTTCTCTTGAAAGAGAACCTAAACTGTCGTTATTGTAACAGAAGAGTAAATGCTGTTGCTAGCCTGAGATAACGGTATTTTTGCGATAGGGCTTGACCTTGCTACTTAAGCGAACGGTGATTGTAAATCAGGGGGCTGATTTTTTTGCATGCTCAACAACATTATAGTTAAAAAACAAGTACAAAATTGTTCTTCTGGAAGTATTAATTACCCTAGTTGACAAAGCAAAGCCAACCCTACAATAATCAATCGTCAGTTTGACTTCAGCCGACAAGAGCTTGATTTATGACAAGCGAATCCCAGTATCCCGCTAAATCAATCTGCTCTTGCTCCATGACCATTTTCCTTATGCGCTGTTTTATCTTGCTATCTTGCAAGCCTTGTAAGGGCAAGATACCCCCTGATTTTTTTTTCATGATCACACTCAGCACCACTTCTACGGAAACGTTTTTTTTACCTTCACCATAGGTAAAAACCAATGACAAATCACAAATATTATTGATAAGTCTTGGAACTCCACTGGTGAAATAGTAAATTGTAGCGCATGCTGTTTTCGAAAAGATATTTGGTTCGCCCCCAGCAACATGCAGTCTATGATAGATATAGGAAATGGATTGTTTAAAATCAAGCGGTGCTAGGTAAAAGTCCACCGATATTCTTTGTGTAAACTGCACTAATTCGGGACTATTTAATTTACTTACCAATTCTGGTTGCCCCAATAGCACTATTTGTAACAAAATATCGTTACCAGCATTGATATTGGATAACAGACGCAACTCCTCCAGTGTTCGCAAATCCATATTTTGTGCTTCATCGATGATAAGAACTGCCCGATGATGCGCTGCAAACTGCTTCTGCAAAAAAAGTACTAGACATTGGTAACGCTGGGCTTGATCAGCAATCGACTCTTTAATACCAAAAGCCGCAAGAATTAGTGTTAATAAGTCTCCATAGCCAGAATGTGTATTAGTAATCAACCCTACCGTCCGTTCTTGTCGCATCCCCCTATACAAATAATTTACAAGTGTTGTTTTCCCAGTACCGATTTCACCCGTTACCACCGTAAAGCCTGCCTGACTCATCAAGCCATATCGCAAAATTGTTAGGGCTTTCTTGTGATTAGGACTTAAATATAAAAAACCTGGATCAGGAATCAGTGAAAATGGTTTTTTAGTGAACCCAAAATATTCAGTATACATATAGATATTTAATAAAAATTAACACCATCGGTGTAGCTAATTGGCTTTATTCAGCACAATTCCTTGTCGTTTTTTTTCAATAGTAGCTGTTATGTAAATTAAGAGCTCATATACAAATAATTCCAAAAAATATAGCAGAGACCAATTTTCCGAGTACATGACACCTTAGAGCCATTATAAAAATGAATCTCAACTATACAGTCCCTACCTTTTCTTCAAAAGTTTCAATCAGCTAACGCACACGAGAAATAGCGATAGATAAGCATTGACCCTGCGACTCTAAGGTATTTTTCCCTTTTTCTAATTTAACTTCCCTGAAATAGCCATAAGCTTATACTGTAAGTATAAGCAGAACCTATGCCAAATATTAATTTTGGATAATATTAGTGAGCAAAAGTAAATAATATCACCCTGATTTTGTCTATGATTCACTACAAAATTACGGGGATGACGATCTTTTTTATGTTTACTAAGAGGTATAAATAATTAGGATTATTTATACCTCTTAGTTGCTAGTGTACTGTAATTTTTATATGACCTGACAATAGTATCAGGTCTTTATGACATTATTGTCATGTCTCGACGATAATGTCAGTTTTAATAGAATCTAGGCATCCTAAGTATTTCATAAGGCAGGATGGGCCACCAGTATTTTTTGGCTCTTAATTCACATTCAAGTAGATTATAGATGGTCTTCTTTAGGCCCTTCTTCTTTCAATAGAACTCTTAAATTGAAGATATTACTCAAATACGTATCTTCCAATTAACAAGTGAGCCTGAACGGAGTATTTAGTCCCCCCTAAAATCAGGCTTTTTTCTGTTCATTTATTTAATGAATCGTTTTTTAGCGAGGTTAAGCGCGCCCGCCACCCTACCTCATGAAATACTTGGGACTCCTGTCGCTAAATGTTCATTCACATAAGAGCGAAGTGGATAAGTCCCTGCACGCCTTGCAGCTGCTTCACAACGCACAAAAGTCGCTACGTTAAAGTACCCTCAAAGGCTTGACATTTTAATTGCTGCTACTATGATCTAAGGTCTGAGCCCTCATAGCCACCAAGAACACGACAGCATAAAGTGCGACAAATATTGACCAAAACTTTATTGGCAAGTTCACTTTCAAACTTTAATAATCGAGACATAGACGCTTCATCCAGGCTTAAAACGCGCACATCTTCGGTGGCCGCAATGATGCTTGCTGAGCGCGGTATATTTAAGAAAAATGCAATTTCGCCAATCATATCACCAGGCGTGACAATAGCGATTAATTTATCTTCCCTACGTACGTCAATTGCGCCAGAAAGTAGCACAAAAATTGTTTTTGCCGAATTATGATGATCAATAATATGATCACCTAAGGAACACTCTATAATGTGACTTTTTTCGATAACTCTTTGGACTTCATCTTCACTTAAATGATCAAAAATTTTAGGTATTGGGTTATCTAGGAGTTTGGGATTGGCATAAATTTGCTTTAGAAAATCAGTCGGCTTACTTGTCGCTTGACTAATGACGTTAACACCCTGACCAATTTTTTCTAATATCTGCTCCGTATGAAGGCAGTGATTAAAGTCATCTTCTTTTGTTAGCATACTAAAAGGAGAGCCAATGCGTTTAAGGTGCTCATAATCCCCAGTAACTAAAACCATTGGAATCACTAAGCCGATTCCAGGGTATGAGTATGATTCAGCAAAAGGACGAAAGCCAAGCTTAAGGTAGGAATTGAGGTGGTGAGGCTCACAGTCCAGCAGAACTACTTCCACTTGTTGGTCAAGGACGAAATGCATCACCTCCTTGTACATGCGTAAGGTTGTGGTTGAGCCTCGATGTTTTTCCGCTACCATTAGGCGCTCAACAATACAAATTTTCTTTTCATCCAAAAAATCTAAAAATCGAGATAAATGATAAGCTTCAATTAAAGCTTGGGAAAATGGGGCGTCCCCTCCCCAGAATAACCTAAGCGTTCCTATTGGCTCGCCATTTTTAATAGCAATGACCGCCCTAGCTATTTTATCGTAATCATCTTTTAATTCTTTAAGTTCATGATTACCTTTATCTTTGAGTCTACCCATTCCTTTTACGTAGACGCTATAACGCATTCGGTAGGAAGCGCGAAGCTCCTCTTCGGTTTGAGTAAATCTAATGCCGTCTTTCATAATTATCGCCTAGCTTAGTTAGGTATAGTGATTTGTATTGAACTCAGCTAAATAAATAAATATCTAGCACCATTGGCAATGGTGCTAGGTGACTGAGTCGTTCTTTTTTATATTTAGAACATTTTAGCAATAAAAGACAGCCCTGATAACATAATATTAAGACTTTCACCACAAAGAGGTTAATATGGCTTTATAATTTATTACTGTCGTTAGTTGGCTCTGACGTATGTTGTGAATTTAATTTTTGCAAAAGAAATTGGCGCGTACTCCTCATATGAATAGAAAATTCTTTACAAGGCTCTGTCATGTTTATTGCACAATCATGTCGGCTTAATAAAAACAAAGTACTCATTATATTTTCCCCGGCTGGCGAAAAGGGACGCAATATAACTCGTCCAAGGTTCAGTATAAAGCTAGGGATTGCTATGTTGATAACCTTTCTCTCAAGTACATTGGCATATATATCTGATACATCATGCCATGATAGAGTCTCTGGCCCACCTAATTCAATAATACGATGTTTTGCTGATGGCACTGTCAATGCTTTAACCATAAAAGCCGCCACATCATTAATGCAAATAAACGATTGCTTAACTTTTCCACTGCCAGGGAGTAAAGCAATGCCACGATTTTCAAGTAGTCCAAACGTTAATTTAGAATACAATTTTGTTAGCCAAAAACCGCGTAACAGCGTGGGATGTAAAACGCCATCCATTGCCAAACGGCTGCCCATGACGGCATAATAAATGTCCATAAACGCAGCAGCTCTAAAAATGGTATAAGGAATACCTGAGTCTACAATAAGCTTCTCAATCTGTCTTTTTACTCGAAATTCAGGCACTAGCTGATCAAAAGGTGACGAGAATGCAGAGATATAAATCAAATGCTCAACTTTATGGTGTTGGCATGCTTTAATTAAATGTTGGTAATTCTCTACTTCATTTATGCCAAATTGATCACCTTGACGCGGAATAATTGAACTTGCAGTCGCTATGACTTGTTTAATTCCAACGCAAGCCTTATCAACACTTACTGCATCCGCTAGGTCACCTTGAGTAACTTGCAAGTAATCAGAACTTGGGGGGCTAAATGTTGAAGAGGGTCTAACAAAAGCAGTGCATTTTTGATTGGCCTCTAGTAATTTCTTAAGCACAACTGAGCCTAATTGACCACTTGCCCCGATAACTAAAACTTTATTCATTATTTTACCTTTACCTATTTGAAATACTATAAGATGATATCTAATTGGCTATAAGTTCCGCTTAGGCTGCAGTCTAATGAGTTACCTATCTTAGCCCTTGCTTACTAGGAAAGGCTAAGAATAGCAGCAGTACTGGCTGAAAATTACTCGTAATCAAGAAATGATAAGCGTTAGGCGGCAAATAAATTCACCATAACGAATAGGGTACATTTAACCCTATAACTGTAAATATTACTACAATATATTACTTGAATGAGGTTGAAAAAACTATGAACAAGATCCCACACGAACGCCTTGTTAAGCTAATAGAGGCAGGTATTCAAGCCCCATCTGCTGATAATGGACAGCCATGGAAATTTGAGCTATTAGAAGATGGTTTTGAGCTATGGCTTGATCAAAGTAATATGGGTCTATTTTTCGATGTTAAACAAGTAGCTACTCAAATAAGCTGTGGAGCACTGATAGAGAATGTGGTTACTTTAGCTAATGCCTTTGAGCTAGTTACCCATATTCGTTATTTGAATGATTCATCAGATAAGTTTGCCATACTGACTTTTAAGCATTTGGAGGATCAAGAGAAACCGGACCTACATGATGCGAATCAAACTATCTTTGGACGTTGTACGGATAGGAGCTTATTTCAATTTAAGAAGAAAATCCCTAGTCCGCTTATGTCTGAATTAACCGACCTTGTGCAGTCTGATAAATATTGTTTGCATACCTATAAGTCACCTAAAGACAGAAAAACTATCATCCAAACGATAACTGCAACAGATACAATTCGGTTTATTCACGAGCGGATTCATAACGACTTTTATAAAATGCTTCGTTTTGGCAAGACTGCTGAGCAAACAAGAGATGGCCTTGCAAGTGCCACCTTAGGCATAGAATCATTTATGATTCCTATATTACAGTTACTTAGGCCATGGAAGCTTGTTAAATTATTTAATTATATTGGCCTGCATCATGTTATGGCCTTTCGGGGGACCTGGCTACCAATGAAATCAGCACCTGAAATCGTATCGATCACTCATAAGGGAGAGGCGAACTATGTGGAATCGGGACGTGTTATGCAGCGTTTTTGGTTGCAAGCGAATAAGGCAGGGCTTAGCGTCCAGCCTTTGGGGGCTTTGCCTTTATTTCTAGCTCGATTGCATCAGGCCCAGGGCGAGGGGTTTGCATCAGAACAGCAAGAAAATCTTATCGCACTGGAGGGTACTTTCTCAGGTATTACACCTGAATTTAATAAAGAAAGTGATCAGCTTATTATGCTGTTTCGCTTGGGCTATGCAAAAAAACCAGTTACAAGGTCACACCGAAGGATTATTGAATCATTTTTTATATGATTGAACATTTAAAAATGATAGTTTTATAGTCCCTAGACGATAAAAAGCCCTAAGGTTAAATATACCTTAGGGCTTTTATTAGTCAGGAGAGCAACTCTACTTAGCTTGTTTCTGGCGACACATACCAAGCCCTAATAATCCAAGGCCTAGTAGCGCTATGCTAGTAGGCTCAGGAACAGAATTTTGAAATATTGCATTCGCAACACCAGATATTTCTTGGCTTTGACCAGCGATAGGTTCAAATCCGTTAAAATTACCAGATTGTAATGATAGGTCGAAAAAAGGCGTTGGAGCTATAAAGTACTGTGAACCAGCAGCTGTTAGACTGAAAGTAGTTGTTTGACCAAAGCTGCCGCAATTATTGTTAACAGTAACACCTGAGCAAGTTTGAGTTGCAGAGCCACTGATAAAATTTCCAGTCGCTAATATTTGATCTTCACCCTGACCAGTTCGTCCGTAAGCATTAACACTACCTAAAGTGGCAGCTAATGGAATTGCTGGCGCTGTAAAGCTCGTGTCACTATTTGAATCACTGTATAAGTTAAAAATAGCATTTGTAGTTGTATATTCAAAGCCCGCGCCCGAAGCTGCGTAAGTACCTACCGATGTATATAGTAAATATAAGCCATATTGATTACTAGTAACGTTACCAATTTGGCCAGTAGTATCTGTTCCGTTATTCGTATTGGAGAAACCTTGAAATTTAATTCTTAATGACGTCGAAAAGGTGTTAGCACCAAGAATGCTAACAGTTTCTAGGTAGGTACCATTTATTTTATCCATAGTAAATACATTCGCAAATGCTCCAGCTATACCACTCTCTTGTACTGTGAATTCATTGAAAGCCATAGCGCTAGTGCTTGCTAAGCCAAGAGATGCGGTTATTGCCATCGTCAGTAGCGTTTTATTTAATTTTTTCATATTAGTTCTCCAAGGTTAAAGAATAAATTAGGATTTAATTGATTTGTAAATTACATTAATAATACAAGCATATACTATGCCAATTATAATACCTATTTATAAACAATAAGTTATGTATATTTATTTTTAAAGCGTTTAGCTAATGTAAAAAAACATGACACATATGATCTTCCTCAAAGAGGATTAAAAGTCATTGACTCTTTTACAGTTTTTCCTGAAAGCGAGTCATAATTATGCCACTCGATATGCTCACAGTTATGATAAGAGTAAATAACATCAATGACTTGAGTCCAGGTATTTCTTGTATTGAGGCGACAGGGAAATTCGCCAATCCGAAGTGCACTGCGATAGCAGTGCGCGAGGGAGGCTAGAATTTTATCCCGACAGCCGTCAAGCCATTTGAGGTAGCTTTAACGTAGCGGCTTTTGTGCGTTGTGAAGCGGACGCAGGGCGTACTGGGGCTTATCCAATTCGCTCCGTATGTGAATGAATATTTGGCGACAGGAGTCCCAAGTATTTCATGAGGTAGGATGGCGCGCCTAATTCGCATTATAAATTACATGTAAATAAAACTGACATTATTACTTAAGTTTCCATTTATAATCATGAACTTATCCATAGGTTCGCTCCCTGGTTTTCAACAATGAAAAAGCTTAACGCTCCACCTTTATTGTTTTATTTTTTAATTCATCATTCTCTAATTGCCAGCTGACTTTGATATTAAAACGCTGTTCATTGCCATCTTGGGCGGCACTTAACTTGAGTTTCATCAAACCTTCAGGTTGAAAGGTAATCTCATCTTCTTCATCGCTGAATTTTAGTTTACCTTTACCTAAACTCTCACTAATAGCGGCGAGAATTTTTTCGATGCTTTTGGCATCTTGTAAGGATTCGTGTCGAAAACTTTTCTTTTCTTGTTTCATGACTGAGTGAGGGGAGGTTGAAAAAGTTTAATATAGGGATAATCGGTACTAATACCTAGCACGCGGCCTTGTGGTTGGAAAATGGTAACGGCAGCTCCGTGACCTTGCTGTGTACCGATATGCTCTTTCTTGCGTGTATTTCGGTCAACCGAGGCATCACATTCAAAATTGACCATGCCTTTGCGCAGCATAATACGTTGACCGTAACGTAAGTTTTTATGCCCGTGAACAATGGCATAAATGCCTTTTTCACGTAACATTTTATTGCCTTGTTTGGTCATTGGCATATCAATATCACGATATTTGGTACGTATAGTATTGGCTAAAGGGCCATAGTAAAAATCAAAGATTTCATCATGTAGGTGTTTTTTGAATTGCTGGTTTAGGTATTTAACCCCTTTTTCACAAACCATATGGGCAATATGATCATCTATACCTGCATGGACATATAAAAAAGAGCCTTTATGTAGAGCTAAGCGCATTTTCTTAAAATACCAGTGAAATTCGCCGTCTTTATGTAAAAATAATTCCTGCCATTTGATTGCTGCAGCATAAGCAATACGTAAGTCTAGGTCGGCTTTATGCAGGTCTTGTTCAAATTCATTGATTTTTTCACGTAAACGTTTAATTTCCTTGTTAATGATTTTTTCTGACAAAATACCTTTTGCAGCTTTAGGGAAAGTATCAAACCAGTCCTCTGAAGGGTATAAGCGTTTACGACACTCCTGTTCATTAGGCACATGTTTTAGTGCATGTTTACCTTGTAAATATTCCTGCTGAATTTCTTTTAAAAAGGGAATCGCTTTAGCACCCATACGAATGAAGAAGTGCTCGCTTCTTGGGTCTTTATTTAAATTAACGACATGTATTCCTAATTTAACGCGAATATCATGATTACCTGCAAGAATATGTACTTTGGCACCGCTCTTAATTAATAAACGAATGCAGCGTAGCAGCCTTAAATTACTCGGGCCTTTATCAAAACAATCACCCCCAATAACAAAATGCGCTTTACGACCGGCAGCTGTTAACTTAAATTGCTGATCATAAGCCCCCGTTTTTTTGATACCACCAGAGGCAACGAGTGAGGCAATAAAGGCATCAGTATCGGCATGTAGATCAGAAAAGAAAAAAATTGGGGATTTGGGCCATATCCAAGGATTTTCGTGTAAGGTTTGTTGCAATTGCTCAACGAGTCCAACGGGGCTACTGAAATCTTTACCGGAAGAATGAATTTTTCCTAATGGCCAGTTTTGCACTTTTTTAGGTAGCAGGGTACGAATCCATTTTTGGCCTTTATAGATAGGTAATTTAAGTGTATTAAGCATAAGTTTTAATCCGTAAATTGACTGTGTGCTTTTCTAATTTTCCATGCGCCGGCGATATGCTGCCAGTTATTTCCCGCTTGATATTCAATGAAAATAGGCTGGCAATGGAACATACTTAATTGAGCAATTTGCTCATATTGTAATAAGCCTAAATGATAGGCGGCATGGCGAAAAGCAGCACCATGACCAACAAATATTTTTATTTGATTCCTTTGGCTTTGCTGGTACAGTGCCTGCATTTCTACTGTTAATAAATTAGCCACACGTCGACCTGCATCGAGTAAAGATTCGGCTCCTTGAAACGGTAAGCAAAAATGACTATCAGATTTCCAGCCTTTCGGTAAATTTGCATAGCGGGGGTCTTGTTGGACTATATCAGTAATTTGTTGCATTGATAAATTAGCCGCACTACCCACGCCACGTTCTGCTAATTCAGTGTACTCTTGTATGGAGTATATCGAGCCATTTAAGCCTTGAGTTAAGGTGTTTGCTGTCTGCCAAGCACGTAATAATCTTGATGACGCAATCACAGGGTTAATCTGACACTTAAACTGGGTGCATCGCTCTTCTATTAAGTCAGCAAGCGTATTAGCTTGGAAAAATCCTTTTTCTGTTAAAGGAAAAGGTTGATGCGCACTGGGTGTATCAGTTAGTTGCTGATAATCACCATGCCTAATCAAAGCGGCAATAACTTTTGCCATTATGCTTTCTTGCTGCTTAGGTTCGCGGCTAGTGTTGCAAACATCGTTTGTAGCGACTTTTGTTTAACCACTGAGCTTGCTTTTTTTAGAGATAACCATTGCCGACTGCGATGATTTTCTTGCCACTCATGGTCATCTACCATGTCTGTTACTGCCATTGGGTAAACTTGTACTGTACAAGTGCCACC
>Ga0256840_1001360_pt1 | contig 23210 bp, 30 predicted proteins | sample 355202metaG_FD_185969 | JGI IMG/M metagenome (GOLD analysis project Ga0256840, IMG submission 185969) | Hydrothermal vent microbial communities from Mid Atlantic Ridge, Atlantic Ocean - 355-202 | ecosystem: Environmental > Aquatic > Marine > Hydrothermal vents | place: Atlantic Ocean: Mid...
GTGGTCCACTTTGAAGCGGAATCAGTGGCCCACTTTACTCCGGAATGACTGGCCCAGTTTGCTCCGGAACAGGTGGCCCACTTTGCAGCGGAATCGGTGGTCGGATGCCACCGGAATATGCATTTTGTTGACAATTGCCTTATTCACTATGCTGATATTTGGCATAGGTTTTATTTTTTGGGCTTTGGCTGTTGGGCATGCTGGTTGGGAATTACGCAAGGAAGGAATGCAAGAGCACGCGGAACTTATAGCCAAAGAAATGGTTAAGGCACAGGCCGAGGCAAAAAAACAAGAGCAGCCCCAAGAGGGTTAAAGTTGCTTATATGCAAAAGTGAGTAAATAGGTTCTGGGAACACCATACTCAATTCAATAGATAGATATACTGCCCAGAATAGTGTAAAAGCCATCTTGGTATCAGTCGGAAGGATACTTCCAAATAAAAGCTATAGGGGAAGAAGTGATACTTTTTGATAATCAAAAGGGAGGAAAGGAAAGATGCAAGTATTTAGCAAAACAAGCTCTAAAACACCCTCAATAGTAAGAACAATAATTTTAATCTTGAGTTTATTACTTCTTTGTTCCTGCGCTTCTACTTCACAAAAAAGTGCGCAGCTTGCACAACAAAATCTTGCAAATGATAATTTTGATGCGGCCTTCAATCAGTCATATGATGCATTAAAGGAAGACATTAAAAATAAAGATGCCATAGCTATTTTTCCTTTATCATACGAAAAAGTTGTTCAGTTTCATAAAGACAAAATAGAGCAAGCGAAACAAGATAATTCGTGGGCAACAGTAGCGGATGAATATGACCGTGTAGTTGAAGTGAACGATGATGCAAAAGAAATTGTGGACTTAATTCAACATAATTATAAAGATAAATTGTCAAATGATAAAAAAGACATTGCTGTTTTTTCTGCATTGACTTCAGCATTTTCTGCCAAAAAGGAAGATTTAAAAATAATTACAAACTTGGATATTCATAATTTTTCAGACGAAAAAAATGATGCTCATGAAAAAGCAAGCAGCCAATTTTATGAAGAAGGACAAAAGCTAGCTCAGGAAAATAACTACAGGGATGCTTCCAGCAAATTTGGCCGGGCATTATCCTATGCTGCCGGTTACAAAGATGCACAAGCATTAAAAGAAAAGTATACAAAACTGGCAGATGAGGCAGATGCCAAAAAATATTATGAAGAAGGACAAAAGCTAGTTCAGGAAAATAACTACAGAGATGCCTCCAGCAAATTTAGCCGTGCATTATTATCAGTCGCCGGTTACAAAGATGCGCAAGCGTTAAAAGAAAAGTATACAAAATTGGCAGACGAGGCAGATGCCAAAAAATATTACGAAGAAGGACAAAAGCTAGTTCAGGAAAATAACTACAGAGATGCCTCCAGCAAATTTAGCCGTGCATTATCATCGGTCGCCGGTTACAAAGATGCGCAAGCATTAAAAGAAAAGTATACAAAACTGGCAGATGAGGTTGATGCCAAAAAATATTATGAAGAAGGAAAGCGGTTGATGAGTCAAAAAGAGTATTCATTGGCATATGACCAACTTGTTAAAGCAAATGAGTATATTTACAGCTACAAAGACGTACTTACGTTAATTGAGGAGTCAAAGAATAAAATGCCTCCCAGCGAACAAGAAATAATTAAAGCGGTTGAAAGGTGTTTGTCTCGGGACGGTGTCCCTGTTTCATGGGTTGGGAATTTATTAGGTGGCGGAAAAACATCGTTAAGTGCAATTAGCATTCAGAGAATTGGTATTTTTAATGAGAGCCAACAATATTGGCCCATGATTGTAAGGGTTCAAGGTTCTAGCTTACTAAATGATCCATTCAACAAGGGCAAACGGGTAAGTTTCGACAGGAATGGAGATTTTCGTCTCACAAGGGATGATTATGGCGATTGGCAAGCATTTCTTAAAGGGGGAATGTTTCAATAACCAGATAGCCGGGAGTAGTCATGAGGATATACATATTCATTGTGTTATTGCTTGTCCACAGCCTTTTTGTGATGGGTTGTTCTGAGGCTGCTCCTCCATCAAAAGCCAATATTCAAGCTGCCATTACAAGTAATCTTCAAAATGAAGTACCAGTTTCCTGGGCTGGGAATTTGATGGGGGGAAGGAGCGCAAAACTTAGTTCAATTGAGATTATAAAAAGGGGACTATATAACAAAAAAGAACGTTATTGGCCATATAGGATTCATGTAAAAGGTGTGTGTTCATTGAATGCCCCTTTCAATAAGAAAAAGCAGGTTTCTTTTGATAAGGCTGGTGACTTTATACTTTATAAAGATGACTACGGTGACTGGAAGGCCACTTTGAGAGGCGACATGTTTCAGTGATAGTTTTGGGACAACTTGTAGTAATAGGTAGATATTATAACGCTCAAATGAAAAATAATTGGAGCACAATCGCAAGAAAAAAAAATAGGGGGTCAAGTCGGCTCTTGACCTTTATGGGTAGGAAGATCCCGCACTGCATTATTGTGAAGCGTCTAATTACTGTTTCTGCTGCCCCCATTCAAGGATTTTTTTATCCGCAGTTATCAACGTTGCTCCATTTTTAAGTGCTGTTGCGGCAAACATACGATCAGCAGGGTCTCCGTGAAAGTCCTTGAGCTGTCCCGCTTTGACTGCCGCCGAACCTGTCAGGGGAATCTCCTGCAAACCATCACGTAACAAATTTCGCCGCCAGGTATCGAGTTCAATATGAAAATCCAGGTGTTTTTTGTCGATCAGCATCGCGACAGTCTATTTGACAAAATACACACAATAGGCTATTTTGGGAACATGAAAGAGTTTGAGTGGAATGAAGACAAGAATAGGTGGCTGAAGCGGTACCGGGATATCTCTTTTGAAGAGGTTGTTTATTACATTGAAAATGGTGGTTTGATCGATAGTTATGAACATCCGAATAAGGAGCGATACCAAAATCAATCAATTTTTGTGATTCTGACCGATCGCTACGTCTATATCGTCCCTTATGTGGAAGAAGAGAACTATTATTTCCTTAAGACAATTATTCCTAACCGGGAAGCCAAAAAGAGGTATATGGAGGATGACAATGACTGAAAAGAACTATCAACTCGACCACGAAGAACAAGAGATTCTTGACACCTTTAACCGAGGTGAATGGGTGTCAAAAGGAGAAAACCTGGATAAATATAAAGAAGTCGCAAAACAGACTTTTGCAAAAAATCACCGGATCAATTTTAGGGTGAGTGAAAAAGATTTTCGCAGTATTCAGATTGCCGCCAGAAAAGAAGGGATCCCTTACCAAACTTTAGTATCGAGCGTTGTCCATAAATATTTATCGGGACAGTTGCGGGAGAGTTGAAGATCCCCTCCGGGTCGGAATTTGCGATATCCGTTTTTTTGCGTATTGCTTGTTCCTCTTAATCTTTCGCCCATCTTCAATTTGTCCTGTGACTATTATCCTGTCCGGTCAGCGTTAATTAACTTGAATCATTATGGGATGCTGCTGATATTTTCATATTCTGGCAGTCGGTTAACTAAACAACCAACCAGCGAAAATCAAAGGATCACATCACTATTGTACTGGATGATATGCACAGTTAAATTCTTCGGTCAAAGAGAGTAGCTTTTTGTCCAGTGTCCACAGGGAAGTGCCGGGTTTCATTAATGTCGCAGCCAGCAGTGCCAGATCAACCATACCGCAACCCTGGCCATAAATCTTATGCCCATGAATGAAAGTCAGCAGCTCATCGTTTGTGGCAACAGGTATGGTATTAAGATCGCTAAGTCTTTCCAAAACTTCACTTCGATCCGGTGGTGTGCCACAGGCCAGCTCAAGAATGATATAGGGGTGACAAGCAACGAGACCCGACCGGAGAAGTGTCGCCAGAAGATCGTTCCCGTATTTGAAATGGTCAACCCATACCGAAGTATCGACAAGGATTGACATCAGGAAGAGCCATGGTTGTTGCGTCGCGGTGTCAACTCCATAGTGGGAATTTTGCCTCCCAAAGCGGCCAGTCGCCGGGCAGATTGGAGCTCGATATAGGCTTTTACACATTCTCTTAACAAAGCTGATTTTTCGATATGCGGATCGGCAAGGTCGGCAGCTTTGTTATACAGGCTGTCGTCTATTGTTACAGTCGTACGCATGGCACTGCTCCTTTCATCAATTATTGACATCATTTTACCTCAAATTGATGCAAGATAGCAACAAAGCTTGCCTTAAGACAAGTATTGTGTGGTGAGCGAGGAGAATGCTGTGAGATCTGCGGACTTGATCTGGGAGAGTTTATCTAACTGTCGGCTTCTTTCTTCTTCGGAGTGGACTCTTTCGGGCACTATTAAGTATTGATTCAACTCAATTTTTCATGTAGCGAGAGTGCATCTTTTATCGACAGAACAGTGATTTTTTCATCGGCAGGATAGCTGTGATTTCCGGGATGGACAATCCAGAGATGGGCAAGGTTCAAGTCTTGCAAAGCACAGCGCATTGATTTGCTGATTTTGGGCGCTTCATTGAATTTAAATTCAATACCAAAGCGTTTTCCTTTAGAAAAACACAACAGATCCAGTTCGGCTCCACTGTGCGTTGCCCAGAAATAAACGTCTGAAATGCCAATGATATTCAAAACCTGTTCCAGGGCGAAGCCTTCCCATGATGCCCCCAGGTTTGGATGTCCAAGAAGGCTGTTCTGATCGGGAATGCTTAGCAAGCTGTGTAATAATCCAGAGTCTCGTAAATAGATTTTAGGCGCTTTGACTTGACGCTTTTTCAGGTTTTCATGCCAGGGTTGCAGTTGCCTGACCATGTAGGTACCGGTAAGGATGTCGAGATAGCGGCGGACGGTTTTATCCGTCAATGACATTGAACGACCCAGTTCGGAGGCATTCCAGGTTTGGCCGTGTTGATGTGCAAGCATGGTCCAGAAACGGCGCATGGCGGTTGCTGGAATTGTAATGCCAAGCTGGGGGATGTCCCGTTCTAGAAAGGTGCGGATAAAGCCTTCACGCCAAGCCAGGCTGTCAGTGTCGGAAGCGGCAAGGAATGAACGTGGAAAACCGCCACGTAGCCAGAGCACGGTTTGATCCTGAACTGCTATTTCGGTCAGGTCAAAACCTGCCAGCTCGATAAATTCGACTCGTCCGGCCAGAGTTTCTGAGACTTTCTTGATAATATGGGGCGAAGCGCTGCCGAGGATCAGGTAACGGTTTTGATGGTTTGGTTGGTCAACCACAACCCTGAGAATATTGAATAATTCTGGCGCAAGTTGAACTTCGTCGAGGATGACCGTTCCGCTAAGAGAGTTGAACAATAATTCTGGATTTTTCAGTCTTTGCTGGTCGGAAGGAGCTTCAAGATCGAAATAGTGAGCGTTTTGTTGCTCCATTAACATGCGTGCTAACGTGGTTTTTCCGCATTGTCGTGGGCCAAGCAGGGCTGTTATCGGGGAGCGCTTTAATGCTCTGGCTATAGTTTCGGTGTAGTTAGGTCTGGAAAGCATACCTTTAATTATCATTGAAAATTCGGAATGTCAACCCGAATTTTCAATGATAATTGGGTGATTGCTTCGTTGGGTTTTATTATTTTTTTGAGAGTTTGAGGGGTTCCAGGAACAGTGTATTTTATCTTACGGCAGTTCTGCCAACCGTTGAATAATCGGTAGATGCTGGGTACAGCGTTCTTCACAGTCACCGCAACTGATACACTCTTTGGCTTGTTGCGGGGTGATGCCCCAGTGGAATCGGTAGCGATCCAGCACGGCCTGACGGTCGCCATTGGTGAGGATCAGCTGATTGTAACTGTCCAGATATTTTGGAATCGGGATACCGACGGGGCAGGGGAGGCAATAACCGCAGCCAGTGCAGAGCCCGTCGAAGGCCGTTTCAATATTTTCCTGCAGTTTTTGTTGTTGCTCTGCACTATAGGGGACAAAGTTATTTGCTGCAGCCACTGCCTGATCAACTTCTTGCGTGTTAGAAAACCCAACCAGCGCCGTCGTTATGTCAGGGTGAGACAGGTTAAATTGGAGTGCGGCACTGACAACATCGTTGGCTGTAGCGGTTTTGAGAAATGCAAACCGTTCTGGATTCTGTGGAATCAGGCCGCCACCGAGCGGGTTCATTGTGACAACCCCGATTCCCTGTTTGCCTGCCTGTTTCACGGCGGATCGGCGGTAGGGAAAGTTGATGGCATTGTAACCGAGTAAAACCCCCTCAAATATTTCCTCGTCGAGAACCTTTGCCAGACCCTCTCCCTCCATATGAGAAGAACAGAGCAGGTGACCAATTAATCCTTCGTCTTTAGCCTGCAGTGCCGCTTCTACGGCGCCACCCTGTTTGCGTTTTTCCCAGTCTTCCAGATTCATTAAATGCCAGATGTAGAAGAAGTCAATTTTCTCAACTCCCAAGCGTTGCAGACTCCGCTCAATACTTTTGCGTAGATCATCCCCTTTCGTTCTGCTGCATTTTGTCGATACATAAAAACTCTCTCGTGATAACTGGCGTAAAGCATGGCCAAAGATATCCTCACTTCGGTCACCACAGTAGACGGGAGCGGTATCAAAATAATTGATCCCTCTGTTGTGTGCGTAGAGAAGGAGATCTGAACTTTTTCCCAGATTCTGGGGGTCAGAAAAACGCATTCCGCCAAAGCTGATGACAGATACCTCTTTACCGGTTTGACCAAAAGATCTGTAGAGCACTATAGTCCTCCATGGCAAAAAATTGAATGTGGTTAACAAGGGGCAGAGGACAAGATTGCTACGCTGATTTTTCTTTGACAGGTAGCGAATCTGGTACGTCTGAATCAAGCAGAATCGCCATCCAGCGGGTTGATTCATTCACTTCCAGAGCAATTTTGATAACCATCGTCAATGGAACGGAAAGGAGCATTCCGACCGGGCCGAGAACCCAGCCCCAAAAAACTAAAGAGATGAAGATGACCAGAGCCGAAAGCCCCAGTTTTTGTCCCATCATACGGGGCTCAACAGCATTGCCCATAATCACATTGGTTGCCAGGTAAAGGGCAGCAACGAGTAAGGAAGAGATCGGACCTAATTGGACGAGAGCTAGAAGAACTGCTGGTACTGCCGCAATGATTGAACCAATATTTGGAATATAATTGAGCAGGAATGCAATCATTCCCCACAGCGGTGCATAGTCAAGACCGAGTAGCAGTAGCCCGAGAGTGACCACCAGTCCGGTGCCTAAACTGACCAGGGTTTTAATTGCCAGATATTGACGAACACCGGTGTTAAATCTTTCAAAAGAGTCGAGGGAGGATTCTGCATCTGGGAGCGCTGCCCGTAATTTATTTGGCATACCGGCGGCTTCAAGAAGGATGAAAATCACTGTCAGCAGGATCAAGAAGGAATTGGTCAGAACTCCCCCCGCAGCTGCCAGCATACTGGCTGCCGATTGCATGATTTTGCCCGGATTGAAATGCTCAAGGAGAACTTCCTTTGAGAGTTTGACCCCCATTTTTTCCAACCAATCAAACAGGGTCAGGGTCTGAGCGCGTAACTTTTCCTGATAGACAGGGAGGTCATTGGTGAAGTCATTGACCGAAGTACCGATCAGGGTGAGGACGATCAACCCACCCAGCATAACAACAATAATGACCAGCAGTAGTGCAACGGGTGCGGGAACGTTGCGCTGTCTCAGCCAGTGAAAGGGGCCGGAACAGATGATCGAGATAAAAAAAGCGAGGAGAAATGGAACCAGAAGAGCCTGAGCGGTTTTAACTCCGGCAATGATAATAATCAATGCGGCCAGAGTCAGAATGAGTCCAGCACTTTTATGTTCAGATTTAGACATCGCCATGGATCCCAAGTGAACGCTTGTAGAGAAACTCTGTCAACAATAAACAGGAAGCGCGTGGGCTTGTCAATTCTTTCCAGCCAGAAACTATTTTACAGAACAACGCAACAGTTTGGTTCCGGTGTTGAAAACAACTTCCATTTTGTTTGGCTTGATGGTGTTGATGACACGACCAAGGCCAAAGCTTGGGTGCTGAATTAAGTCCCCATTTGTGATTGTCATCTGGATGTTGTAGGGAATGGCAGCAGCTGAATCTGTTTCATTGACCAGATTTCCCCACTCTTTTTCTACTCGAGAGGTCTTTGCCGGTTTGTTGCTGCTGGCTTTCCTTTTACTTGTGGTTGTTTTTGTAAGCACACTTCGATAATTGTGGATTCCGCCACAGATGTTGCATTCTACCCGGGCAACTTTATCGCCAACCATGGCAACGATTGTATGATTGGTGATGTCTTTGCACTTTGTACATTTTGAGGTGATATGATCGCCTGCAGAAAGTTGCTTGATTGTCATCTGGTCTCCTTGGGAAAAGGCGTTTGTTGTACCTTGCCACAAAGAGCCTGTCAATTAATCTTTATGCGCAACTGATCTATTTATTTTACTGGATTCAGATTTTCTCGGGGGAAAAATCAAGAGCTGCTGAATTAATACAGTAACGTAGCCCGGTTGGGTTCGGTCCATCGGGAAAGATGTGTCCTAAATGGGCATCACAGCATGCACAGCGAGCCTCTGTGCGGACGCGAAAGAGACTGCGATCTTCTTGTTTAACAACATTTTCTGCAATGGCTGGTTGAGAGAAGCTCGGCCAGCCAGTTCCCGAGTCAAATTTGCTGTCGGAATGGAATAAATCCAGCCCACAGCAGATACAAGTATAGATTCCTTTGTCATGATGATCCCAATAGCGACCAGTAAAGGGGGATTCGGTTCCCGCTTTACGCGCTACTGAGTAGGCTTCAGGGGTTAACTTCTGTTGCCATTCCTGGTCTGAATACTGGATTTTTTTGCTCATAGTTTTCTTTTCTCGCCAAAATCTGGTTATAAAGAATAAATATCTTGTGCCCATTTTACGGCATCAAGGTATGTGGCAGAGAGCGATTGTTCTTCAATCTGGAGTTCAGCTGCCAGATTGGATACTTGTTCCCATTCCCCTTTTTCCATAGCGATAACCAGATCTAAAATGGTTCGGAGTGTCCCCGGAGTTCCCACCAGGGCTTCCATAATATCTTTTTCCACGGTGATTTCTTGCAGGATCTCGTCGATCGGACGTGACATGATTGCATCCAACAAAGAAAATAGTCCCATCAGGAACATACTTGATTGACGATCACCAATTTTACAGGGTTGCGCCAATTGCTCACAGAGCCGTGCCCGGATGAGAGAACTGACAACCAGTTCAGCTGGCTTATCATCGGCCATCGACGCAATCGATAGAAGTGAAACCCAGGAGCGGATTTCACGCAAACCGAGCAGTGAGAGAGCTTGTAAAATTGAAGTGACCTTGTGGCGTAAAGCAAAGGCTGCAGAGTTGATCAGTTTGAGCAGTTTATAAGAGAGAGAGACCTCACTTTGAATTGTCAACGCTAATTTTTTAAAGTCGACTTCCGGTGCATGGATATCCTTGAGTATCCGCAAAAACTGGATTTTGTTGGTTGGAATGTCTTTGCGCGAGATAATAATCGGTTTGGCAAAAAAGTATCCTTGGAAGAGTTGGTAGCCCATTTTTTTTGCTTGTTCATAGACCTCGTGGGTTTCAACTTTTTCGGCCAGCATTTTGATTCCACGGGGGATCATTGTTTTTGCCAGGCGCTCCTGTTCAGCGACGTCACTGAGGAGAAAATCAACCTTAATAATATCAGCCAGATCCAGCAGTGGTTCAAAGTTTTCATGATAGACAAAATCATCCAGCGCTAGTATGTAACCCTGATTTTTTAGTCGCTGACAGGCGGCAATGATGGCATCATCCGGTTCAATATCCTCCAGAACCTCAACGACAGCAAGCTGACGGGGCAGGGTCTCCATCAGGTCTTCCACTAGAACTTTGCGGGTGCAGTTGATAAAGGCTTTGGTTCCGCCAGTCATTTCCTCCAGATTGAAGAGTAGATTACTGTTGGCAATAACACTGGCAGCGGCATGATCCTGATCATCACAATCAAAATAATTATGCAATCCGGAACGAAAAAGGAGTTCGTATGCGTAGACTCGCCCTTTGGTATCAAAAATCGGCTGCCGAGCAATAAAATGTTCCAAGGTGAGTTCCTCTATGTTGGCTTGTTTCTACCTGGTAAGAGCTTAAACAATCCTAAGAATGTTTAATAGCATATGTTAGCCTATTTTTACATTGTTTTCATATTTTTCTTGTTTTCACTAACTTTATTGACGGCAGTAGCTTGTTTAGCTTATGCTCCAGTTCGTCTTCTAGCTGCTATCACAAATACTTCTCTTACCAAATAAGGAGCATTCAAATGAAAAAAATTACGCTATTTCTGTCAATATTAGTCTTTTGTGCTGCAACTGTTGTCATGGCAGTTCCTTCAAAGAAAACTCTGACGTTTGATAACTCTCCGAGGGGGGTGGTTACGTTTTCTGGAAAGATCCATAAGGATGCCGGCTTTAAATGTAAGGATTGTCATAATAAGGAGATGTTTCCCAAGATGAAGAAGGGAACTGTCGAAATAAAAATGGATAAAATTTACGCGGGTGAACTCTGTGGTAAATGCCACAATGGTACCAAAGCCTTTGCAGCAAAAAAGAATTGTAATCGCTGTCACGTTAAGTAGTTTTCGGTTCTCGTCATTGTTAGTGATATTCCCGGTAAATATTATTATTTAACCGGGAATATGTTTTCTCTCATCACAGAAAAATCAACAGTTCATTTATCCTGTAGTCCCATGAGCGGGCAAAGTAACCAGTGAGATATGAGCAATCTTTCAAGCAAGCGCAGCAAAAATTCATAATAAGACAGAAGTTTAAATAATACACATTATCATGCAGTGATTTTATTGTGATCGGGATGTTTTTTTCTCTATCCGGTTGTCATGGAGTAATCATGAATGGCGTAAGTTTAGGGAAATTTCCCGCAAAAACAGGACTGTCCCCGCATGGGGGCTGTCCCAGGCTTTTGCGGTGCGAAACAGCGCAGTTCTTCGTGGTTCGTAAACTTCGGGACACCCCCCGCTGGGTCTGGGGGCAGTCCCAAGTTTGCTGTAATACTGGTTAAACTAGTGCCATTCGGAGTAATTATCTGTCTTTGTGATACAAAATGATTTTGGTGTTTACTGATTTAAGAACGACCGGGGAAAAAATGGCTGAAACGGTTTGTCCCGATCCACACCAATTACGGCAACTCGCTGCGGCACGAATGCCTTATGGTAAATATGCTGGAAGGTTCCTGGTTGATCTGCCGGAGCCCTATGTTGTTTGGCTGGTTGCTCATCACCTTCCGAGTGGGTTCCTGGGGCGGCAATTGCTGGAGATTTACGAAATCAAGGTCAATGGTCTTGAAGAACTGTTGCGTCCATTCATCCCCCGAGACAACCAATGACACCTCTCCCCTGGTCTGAGGGATCAACCCCGTTGATGCTGGCGCCGATGCAGGGGTTGACCAATGATGTTCTGCGTGCTTGCTATGTGGAACGATATCGGCCAGATATTGTTTTCACTGAGTTTGTGCGGGTGCACACTCAATCCAGAAAACGGATTGCTCGGGTTGAACTGACCGAGATTGCGGCTCACAGCTCTGATACTCCACTGGTTGTACAATTGATTGGAAACAATGCCTTGGCTTTGGCAGAGGCGGCAAAGCAGGTTCAGGATGCTGGTTGCCACCATCTGAATCTGAATCTTGGTTGCCCTTATGGCCGGATGACGACCGGAGCAACTGGTGGTGAGCTGCTCAATGAACCAAAAAAACTGACTGAATTATTAATTGCTCTCCGGCGATCGATCCGGGGGAGTTTTTCGATCAAGTGTCGAGCCGGATACAATGACCCCCAGCAGCTGTTTGAGCTGTTGCCAGTTTACCGGGACTCCGGTATCGATTATCTGATCCTCCATCCACGGACGGTGCTGCAGCAGTATTCCGGCTGGGCCGATCATGATTTAACCGCCGAAGCTGCCAGCCGAACCAATCTTCCAATTATTGCTAATGGCGATATCAACAGTGCCGCAACCGGACAGCAGTTGTTGCAGGAAACCAAAGTTGTCGGATTGATGCTTGGCCGGGGTGCGTTGGCCGATCCTTGGCTGTTTCAGCGAATTCGCGGAGAGTTGCCGGGTGAAGTTGATGAAATGCAACGGCGAAGTGATCTGTTTGAGTTATTGAGTGACCTGCTGCCACGCTATCTGGTGAAATTCTGTGGTGAACGTCAGGCATTGATGAAGTTGAAGGATATCCTGAACTTTATCCCCGATGCTGACTTGCAGCGAGACATTGGCAAGCTGAAACGGGCAACGACTGCTGTGCGTTTTTCCACATTGCTTGAATGTAAATTTTCCAGATAATAAATCTCTCCCCTTTACCCCTTTTTGTTTCCAGCTTGTTGGTTAAATAATCACTTTAAGATTCATTCTAAAAGCTGGCGTAATTGCTGAAACTTAGCACTTTATGTCCACAGGGTGTTCACCGCTGATTGACAATATATTGTGTCAATTCAATAAAAAAGATACTAGATGTTGTGATTTTGTCTTGGGACGCGTCCCAACTTATGTTAGTGTCTTCGACGGTAGATTTTGATTTTTTGCGGATAATATTTTCCTGTGCAGAGAGTGCTCAGCGCACTAGGCAGGAGGGGTACAATGGTAGAGTTTGTTCGTAAGCGTGACGGTCGTCTGGTTCCGTACGTTGAAGATAAAATATCTCAGGCTATTATCAAGGCAGTTCAATCTGTCGGTGGTCATGATTTTGAGAAGGTTGCTGATATCACCCGTCAGGTTGACGGAATCCTTTCTGTTCTCTATAAGGATGGCCGGGTTCCAACCGTTGAAAATGTGCAGGATCTGGTTGAAAAAATCCTGATCGAAAATGGTCACGCGCAAACAGCTAAAGCCTATATTCTCTACCGTAAACAGCATGAAAATTTGCGTCAGACGCGCGAATTTATGCGCAAGTCGATTGAATCAATCGATTCCTACCTGGTGCGTGAAGACTGGCGGGTTAACGAGAACGCCAATATGGGCTACTCGTTGCAGGGGCTCAACAATCATATCGCCGCCAACATTACCAGTAACTACTGGCTGAATAAAATCTATCCTGATGATATTGCCGATGCCCATCGCGACGGCGAATTCCATATCCACGATCTGGGAATGCTGTCGGTATACTGCTGTGGCTGGGATCTGAAAGATCTGCTGCTGAAGGGTTTTACCGGGGCGTACGGTAAAGTTCAAAGCGCCCCGCCAAAACATTTCCGTACCGCCCTGGGACAGTCGGTCAATTTTTTCTATACCCTGCAGGGGGAAGCGGCTGGTGCTCAGGCGTTTGCCAGTTTTGATACTTTGCTGGCACCTTTCATCGCCTACGATCAACTCAGCTATCCTGAGGTCTTACAGTCACTGCAGGAATTTGTTTTCAATATGAATGTCCCCACCCGGGTCGGATTCCAGACGCCGTTCACCAACATCACTATGGATATGATGGTACCGTCAAATATGGCTCACGAGGCGGTGGTCATTGGCGGCGAACTGATGGATCGTAGCTACGGCGAATTTCAGGTTGAAATGGATATGCTGAATCGAGCTTTCTGTGAAGTGATGATGCAGGGCGATTCTTCAGGACGGATTTTTTCTTTTCCGATTCCGACCTACAATATCACCAAAGATCTGGACTGGGAGAGTGATCGTCTTCGCCCGGTCTGGGAGATGACGGCAAAATATGGAATTCCTTATTTCAGTAATTTTGTAAATTCCGCTATGGATCCTGAAGATGCCCGTTCCATGTGCTGTCGGTTGCGCCTCGATAATCGTGAACTGCGACGCCGCGGTGGTGGGCTGTTTGGCTCCAATCCGATGACCGGATCAATCGGCGTCGTGACCATTAACCTGCCACGGGCAGCCTACCTTGCCAATGATAAAGCTGAGTTTTTTGCCCGCATCAGCAAACTGATGAAACTGGCATTTCAGTCGCTGGAGATCAAGCGCAAGCAATTGGAACGTTTCACCGCAGATGGTCTTTATCCTTACAGCAAGTTTTATCTGTCTGCCATCCGGGAGCGGAGTGGCAACTTCTGGGATAATCATTTTTCCACCATCGGTCTGATCGGTATGCATGAAGCTTGTCTTAATTTATTTGGCAGCGGCATAGACAGTGAAGCAGGGCAGGCTTTGTCTCAGGCAACCCTTGAGTATATGCGCAAGCAGCTTGAGGCTTTTCAGGAGGAGACCGGGCATCTCTATAATCTGGAAGCGACTCCGGCAGAGGGAACCAGTTTCCGTCTCGCTAATCGTGATCGACAGAGTTATCCCGACATTATTTGTGCCGGGGAGGAAGAGCCTTATTACACGAATTCGACTCAATTACCGGTCGGGATAACGGAAGATATTTATGAGGCTTTAACCCATCAGGACGGAATGCAGACCCTCTACACCGGTGGGACAGTATTTCACGGATTTCTAGGGGAGCGGTTGGAGGATTGGCGCAGCGCGCGGCTATTGGTTAAGCGGATTTCCGAAAACTTTCATCTCCCCTATTTTACTCTGAGTCCAACGTTTACGATCTGCCCGGTACATGGCTACATAGCGGGCGAACATTTTTCCTGCCCTCACCACCAGGGGCAGGCGGCTTAGTTCCTTTTATTGATAATTGGGGACAGATCAGAGGTCAGTTCCCTTGGCATTATTCGCACCTAACTGAAAAGTAAGGAGGTTCACAATGGCAACAAAGTGTGACGGGAAAACTGAAGTTTATTCACGAGTCTGTGGTTTTTTTCGCCCGGTTCAACAATGGAATCGTGGCAAAAAAGAAGAGTTTAAAGAGCGCTCTGAGTATGTTGTTGTAACCAAGGAACAAAAACACTGAAAACGATTCGGATCAAAGGTTTTCAGGGAACCAGTTTGCTCGATTTCCCCGGGCGGGTTGCTGCGTTGGTTTTTACTGGCAGTTGTAATTTAACTTGCCCTTTTTGCCACAATGCCGGGCTGGTTCTGGATCCTGACAGCTATCCAGATTATCCCCTTGATGAGTTGCTGGCAGACCTGAAAAAGCGTGAGGGTTTTATCGATGGGGTTGTAATATCGGGCGGAGAACCGACCATCGATACTGGTCTGCCGGCATTTTTATCGTTGCTGAAAGAGAAGGGGTTGCAGGTCAAACTTGACAGCAATGGGTTGGCGCCGAAGGTTATTAGCTCTCTACTGGAACAACAGCTGGTCGATTACTTTGCAATTGATATGAAAACCAGCCTCAGTCGTTACAACGAACTTCACACCATGCCGGTTGCGACCGAAGCATTGCGTGAAACGGTGGAAATTCTTAAGCGAGCTACGGTGGAGGTTGAGTTTCGTACCACCTGTATCCCGCATCTGGTAGCAGGAGCTGAGATTGATGAGATCGGGGAGTTATTGCGGGGAGCCCCTCTCTGGGTTTTGCAGCAATACGTCCCACTTCACGCTATGGTCGAAGAGTGGCAGAATTTTGATATTTACCAACCTCAGCAGCTTTACCTGCTGGCAGAACAGGCGGGAAAATATGTCGATCAGGTTCAGGTTCGCGGGATCTGAAATATTTTGGTCGTATTCAGCGCACATGTACGAATGGCGCTAATTTAAGTAATTTTGTAGTAATCTCGGGACTGTCCCCAGCACCATCGGGGGCTGTCCCAAGAGTTTACGAGCCATGGAAATGTGGTGGTTCGCACCGCAAAATCCTGGGACAGCCCTGAATACGGTTTAATAAAACCAAGATCACGGGGTTGCGCCCCCACCCGGCAACATTTAATCTAACCGCATCCTACATCTCTGAAGAAAAACCGAATAAATGATTGTTTGAAATGTTCAACTTTTCTTATCAAGACGACTGGCTCCAAGGGCGAGACAATTTTCCACTTGATCCAGAGCTGGATATGTTCGCTGGGGGCAGGTGTTGATGAAACGCCGCGAAACTAGAGGATTAAAAGCCCCAGTCTGGCATACCAGGCTGGGGCTTTTAATAGAGATAGGTTGAATATCTCAGAGTTTGATCTTATGACAGAACAAACAACGGAATTTAGGCGGATGGTCTTCGGGAAAAGGGATGTCATTTTCATTGTGACAATCTTCCTCAGAGTTTGATCTTATGACAGAACAAACAACGGAATTTAGGCGGATGGTCTTCGGGAAAAGGGATGTCATTTTCATTGTGACAATCTTCACAGAATTTTTCCGCCGCTTTCTTTCCATCAGCTTTGACGATATCGTAAAATTTCAGGTGAATCTCATCTTTTGGTACCGGATGAGTCGTCTCCTCTGGCGCCATCCAAAGGATTACAATAATGGCTAAAGCTCCCAGAAGAAGCAGGATGTCACGTTTGTTCATAGTTGTCTCCAGTAAGCAGAGTTATAATAGCATTGAAGGTTCTTGATCGGATTTGTTATTCTGACTTGATAAAAACAAGATAGATAAATAAAGCCACAGCGACTGCCCCTCCACTAACTAGAATCCAGAGGCCGCCACTTGCAATTCCTTCCACTCCGGTTCCTCTGCCAGCTGCCAATGATACGATCAGAGCAAAGCCACCGATGCCGACAAGAAACCCGGATATTGCTTTCCAGCCTATAAAATAGGTGAAGAGTATGATGACAGCAGATCCTCCCAGAAACCAGGGGTTGGTGCTCAGCCCGCTAACATTCCAGTCTTGTAGCTGTTGCATAACCTGATCAGTGCGAAAGTAATCCATGTAACTTTTAATATCAGCCCAACTCATATCATCTCCTCACCGGATCCACTGGACGAGCAGGTTCAGGTTTTTTTAGATAACCGGAATAGTAGCAGATTGTTGGTTGAGGGGAAAGAGGTAAAAGCCTGTAAATCTTGACTTTATTATGGGTCTTAACTAGGATGATTGTTTTGGTTTTGAGGCCAATTTTAACGTCTATTTTGTCTTATCAGATGACAGGAGTTTCTGTGCGGCATCGAGCAATCGGTATATTTGATTCTGGAGTCGGTGGCCTGACAGTTTTGAAAGAGATTGCCCATTTATTGCCGGGAGAAAACCTGATTTATCTTGGTGATACGGCGCGAGTTCCTTACGGAACCAAAAGTGTCACAACGGTTCGACGCTATGCTCTGGAGGCGGCAGAGTTTCTGGTTGCTCAAGGGGTGAAGTTGTTGGTCGTTGCCTGTAACACTGCATCGGCGGTTGCTTTGCCTGCTTTGCGGGAGCGTTTTCAACTGCCGGTGATCGGGGTGATAGAGCCGGGTGCCAAATGTGCTGCAAACAGCCGGAATCGAAAGATTGGGGTGATTGGTACTGAAGGAACGATCAACAGTAATCGTTACCCTGAAGCGATTCATGCTCTGTTGCCCGATGCACAGATCACATCCGTCTCCTGCCCTTTATTTGTCCCATTGGCTGAGGAGGGGTGGGCTGAACACGAAATCGCCAGGTTAACCGCTGTGGAATATCTACGACCGTTATTATCCGCGCAGATTGATACCCTGGTTCTTGGTTGTACCCACTATCCATTGTTACGGAATACTTTAGAGAAGGTTCTCGGCACTGGTGTTACTATGGTAGATTCAGCGGAAGAGACAGCAAAATCAGTCCAACAGCTTTTTTATCAGCAAGGTCTAGCAAGACCCGAACATGGTGGGTCTAGAAACTTTTTTGTTACCGATGTGCCGACTCGTTTTAAGCATGTCGGGCAGACCTTTCTGGGCGCCGATCTGGTACAAGTTGGGCAGGTACAGATAGATTGAAGAGGATATCATGAAAAAACCATTGTTGGTTTTGTTTGGGCTGGTGGTTGTCGGAATTCTTGCCGGGTATGGAGTTGGTTGGTATTTTCAACAGCCAGAGGAGGTTGGAGAGGAAGTTCGGATTGTTATTGCAGAGCAATTGCCTGACCGGGAGATTCAGCTCTACTTTGTCGATCCCTCGGGATCTTTTCTGGTTCCAGAAGCTGCTGAAATCCCCGGCTGTGATGATGATCGGGACTGTATTCAAAGTCTCTTGAACGGTCTGATCAAAGGGTCACAACAGGGGAATCTTCCTGCCTTGCCGAAGGAAACAAAAATTCTTGATATTGAAGTGGAGAATGATCTGGCCCGGGTAAATTTCTCCAGGCATCTGGTTGATTTCCACCCGGGAGGCAGTTTAACTGAATTACTGTCGATTTACAGCTTGGCTAACAGTCTGAATGAGAACTTTCCTTATATTCGTCAGCTGCAGATACTGATTGAAGGAAAGGTGCGTGAGACATTAAAAGGGCATGTTCGCATTGATCAGCCCGTCTATGCCAATTTTAGTTTCAGCAAACCACCAATGAGTGGATCTGTTCCTGACAAATTGGAATAATATTTTTGGCTAATAGTTAAGTGTCGGACTATTTTTGCAGAATGGTGATATTTACCCGGATAACAGAGAAAATAGAGGATGACCGTTGCGTTATTCTGGGCTGATACGGTATACGTTAGTTTTTACTTGAGGAACTGTCATGATCGTTGGGTTTAACCACAATGTCACTTACCGGGGTGTCAGTTTTCATGTCCAGACAGAAGATGGTGGGCTGAAGAGGCCGCAGCTGGTGACCCTGCTATACCATGCCGGAACCATCATTTCGTCACAAAAGACCAGTTATGCTGATATTATCAAGGTTGATGCACTTGACCGTGTTATTGAGGAATTGGCGAAAGAACAGCATAAGGGGATGCTGCGGAAGTTGACCAAAGGGGAGTTTGATGAGCGGATTGTTGAACTCGGTCTCCCTCTGGGGAGTTCTGTCGGACAGCCAGCCGAGCAACCGTCAATAGATCAACCCATTCCAAACAAATTTGAGGCTGAAACTTCGTCGGTAGTAACTTCTCCAATACATTCTCCCACTCCAGAACCGGTGACCATTGTTGAGGAGCTAATTATCGATAGGTTTAACCAACCCAAAGTGTCCAATGAACCCAGCCTTGATGATCTCATCTACGCTTACCTGACTGCGGGACAGAATCAGTAACCAACCGCTTTTTCGGTTAGTGTTCCTGAGAGACTGATATATTTGCTCTTGTCTCCTGTTTTTCCCGATCCATATCGTGCAGATAAAGGGTCTGGCTCGGGAAAGCAATCTCCAGTCCGAGTCCTTCCAGTGTTTCCATAATTTTCAGGCAGACATCTTCCCGTGCATCCAGATATTCTCCCCACACTGTGCTGGTGGTGAAACAGTAGACCATGATGTCAAGGGATGAAGTCCCGAAATCGGTAAAATTGACCAGGAAAAAATCCTGATGAATAGCTGGATGTTCACGAAGCATTTGTTTGATTGCTGCAACAGCCTGGCGCATTTGCATTGGGCTTGTATCATAGGTGATGCCGACGGTTAATTTGATGCGCCGTTTTGGCATCCGGCTAAAATTGTCAATCGACATGTTCATCAGAACACTGTTGGGGACAGTGATCATGGTTTTGGAAAAGGTTCGGATGCGGGTTGAGCGGAAGCCAATCTCTTCGACAACTCCTTCCATATCCCCCGCTTTGACCCAGTCTCCGATAGTAAAAGGTCGATCGAGAAGAATCATGATTGAACCAAAAATATTCGATAAACTGTCTTTTGCTGCCAGGGCGACGGCGAGACCACCCAGACCCAGTGATGCCAGCAGACCGGAGATAGAATAACCGAGGTTTTGAACCAGAAACATGCTTGCCAGAATAATAATAAATGCGCGCAATGTTTTGCGAATAAATGGAATCAGGTGGTCATCAAGGGTCGATTCGGTACGTTTGGCCCAGTGAAACAGCCAGTGTTCTATCAATGTGACCATGTTGTAGCAGAACCAGGTCAGATTGAAAGTGAACAGGATCTGGATCACATTATTCCCCAGTTGTTCAAAATTCATTGGCTCAGAGGGAAGTTGCAGAATTTTCAGACCGATATAGAAACCAATGACAACAACCAGCAGCTCTGCCGGTTTTTTGAGACTTTGCAATAGGATATCATCCATCTGACTGACAGTTTTTTCTGCTGCTTTAAAAAAAGATTTTGTAAACAGATGGGCGAGAACCCGTTTAAGGATCAAAGCAACAAACAGCACAACAAAGGCGGCGATAAAACGGCTTAAGCTGATCCCAAGAACAGTCTGATCGATCAATTGCTGCAGGTAGGTAATCTTATCCATGTTTTTCTAGACTCCAAAACAGGGGTAGAACAGGGTCTGAATCAGGGGTTAGGGTTTCCATAACCCCCGTTTGTTGTTACGTGCTTTTTTTTCGATTTTGAGGAAATCTCTTTTATACCGAAAATCATAGCGGCGAAAAACAGTTGCCAGCCCTTTTTTAAGTAAAATCCGGTTCAGCATCTTCCCATCAGGCAAATAGACATAGGCAAGGAGTCGGTCATATTTATCCCGGCGGGTTTGATCAAGTTCCAGCCTGACTTGTTTTCCTTTAATATTACGGATGTTGTACTGTTTGGCCTGGCTGGCAATATCACGAAGCTTTTTTTTGCTGATCGGGAACTTTTGTGTATAGAAACGATCTCTTGGGGATGCTTTTGATTCCGGTGTGTCGATGCCAATTAAGCGGACTTTGCCAATATTTTCAACCTTCAGGGTGTCACCATCATAAATCCAGGTCACTTGTCCTGTCAGTTGGGCTGCCGGGGAAGTCGATAGCAGGAGAAGGAACAGTGCTAAAAGGATGTAGAATTGTTTCAACACGCTTCAGCGTCCCCAGAATAGGCGGGCAAAGAATCCGGTAAATAAACCCCAAACCAAATTGGTAGTGACAATCAACAAGGGAGTCAGCATTCCGAGGTCGAACCCCGCCATCCCTTTGTGATAGACGTATGGATAAAAATAAAAAATAGCAGCTAACGAAGGGAGCAGGGAAAACCAGAGTCCTTTACGAATCCAATGCCGGCGATGACGGGGGATTCCAATTGTAAAAAAGTAGACTAAACCCCACAATCCACCAATGAACATTTGTGGATAGAGCGTTGGAAGCTCCAGCGTCTGAGCCATTTTGACATTAAGTATGGTTGTTACACCCCACTCATTGCAGCCCCAGAGAAATAGACTGCTAGCAAGGGCTCCAAGTAGGCCAGCGGTAAAACAGACCGCAAATAATGCGCTACTTTTTGGCATAGCTCCTCCTGCGGGTGCTTAACTATATTATATTATTTCACCGCTAAATTATCGGTCTGCGGTAAAATTTCATTCATGCTGCCGCTGCGGTATCCTTGCAGATCAAGGGTGACATAGTCAAATCCATTTAGTTTAAACGTTTCAACCAGATCAAGGCGGAGGGTCTTATCCAATAATCTGGGAATCTCTTCAGGGGCAACCTCAATTCGAGCCAGCTGATCATAACAACGGACTCGATAGTGTGTAAAATTCTGTAAACGCAGCCAGGTTTCACATCGATCAATCCTTTTCAATCGGTCAACAGTAATCCTGGTTCCGTAGGGGAAGCGACTGGCAAGGCAGGCGAAAGGTTGTTTGTCCCAAGTAGGGAGCCCAAGTTGTCGACTTAATTCTCTGACTTCCTGTTTTCCAAGGTTGGCTTCCAGAAGTGGTGAACGGATTTTCAGCTGAGTTACTGCTTTTCGACCTGGCCGGTAGTCATCTTGGTCATCAAGGTTAGAACCATCGAGCAAGGTTTCGAAGGGGGTCTTTTTTATTTTGTGCAGAAATAGACTGAACAGATTGTGTTTACAGTGGTAACAACGTTGCAGATCATTTTTGACAAAATCGACCAGTTCCATTTCGTTACTGTTGATAAATTGTTGCCGGACACCAAAATCCCTGGCGAGTTGTTTACTCTGTTCTGTTTCGTAACTGGGGTAAAGAGGGGATGTTGCAGTGATGGCGAGAACTTTGTTCGCTCCAAGGCTGTCACAGGCAACTTTCAGCAAGAGGGTTGAGTCAACCCCCCCGGAGAATGCAATTACCGCTGAATTGAGCTCGGATAAGATATTTTGCAGCTTTTGATATTTTTCATCCAAGGTCATGATAACTCAAATGAAATACATAAAACGATGATCAAGCTCTTTTTCCAGCCCCATTTCCTGTCCCTGTTCACACAAATCTTTTAAACTGACCGAAGCAAAATAATCACCGAGGATGCGGCTTCCCTCTTTCCAAATAGGCTGAGTAATGCATTGATTGTCAAATTCACAGGCTGGAGCCGCTTCACCATCTTTACGCCGCCCTTTAATGCAATCGACCAGAAGTAGCTCTCCTTCAGCGGCCAGAACAATTTCTTTTATCGTGATCTCTTCGGCAGGTCTTGTCAGGCTATATCCTCCCTGAGGGCCGCGGCGACTTTTCAATAATCCGGCTTTTTTTAAATCCTGGAAGATCTGCTCAAGATAACGGGGTGAAATATTTTGTCGCCGGGAAATATCCTTAATTTGCGCTGGCAAGGTGCCGGCATGAAAGGCCATATCAAACATGGCACGCACACCATAGCGACTTTTTGTTGAAAGTTTCATAGCTTCTCCTTATTCATTCGTTGTGTTAGTCAATATAGGAATCTCTACTGATACTGTCAAGAATAAAACCCACTTTTTAATGGGGGATTGTGCTGTCCATTCGATTCCGTATAGAATCTTTAGGGAAAGTAGTTTGCTTTTCTGTTCTGGATATGGCTACATAAAAAACTTCAATCCGGTCAATTCAGCGAGGAAACAATGAAACAATACCAGTTTCAACTGGAATTTCAGGTGCGGGACTACGAGTGTGATATGCAGGGACATGTCAATAATGCAGTTTATCTGAATTATCTGGAACACTGCCGCCATGAATTCATCAAACAGCTGGGACTTGATTTTTCTGAACTGGTCAGGCGGGGGATCAGTTTAGTGATCATCCGGGCGGAAATCGATTATAAGTATTCATTACAAAGTGGTGACCGCTTTATGATTGGGGTGATTCTGGAGAGAATTTCCCCGTTACGCTATCGTTTTGTTCAAGATGTTTATTTATTGCCAGAGAAAAAACTGGTATTGAAGGCACGGGTGACTGGAACCGGGGTCAATGCCAAGGGACGTCCGCAGTTGCCGAAAGAGATCAGTGCTGCATTGGACAAAGTGTCTTGATTCCTGCCGCAAGAGAAAGTTACCAGGAGTTCACCCAAAAAACGAATAAGAACCGGATAACTTACTGAAATAATACAGACAACTCTTTTTTCGAAGTAGCAATGGCTAAAATCCTGGTTTGTGACTCTTACCCTTTGCGAAATAAAATCAAGTTCGCGGGGTTGCGTCCCCACCCGACGCCTTCATTTCTTT
>Ga0256840_1001362_pt1 | contig 23205 bp, 24 predicted proteins | sample 355202metaG_FD_185969 | JGI IMG/M metagenome (GOLD analysis project Ga0256840, IMG submission 185969) | Hydrothermal vent microbial communities from Mid Atlantic Ridge, Atlantic Ocean - 355-202 | ecosystem: Environmental > Aquatic > Marine > Hydrothermal vents | place: Atlantic Ocean: Mid...
GCATCTGCCACAATTCACGAGCGGTTGCTTGAGACATTAAAGCCGCAGTATAAAGCGTTACAGGAATTGCAAGTAAAACTGTCCAAAAAAGAAGCTTATCAAAAGCTGCATCATTCTTTTTCAAGATTTTTCCATACTCTGCACTAAAAAATGCTAAACCAAAAAGAAGACCTACAAATACTGTAGCCATCCATGCACCTACAGTAATAGCTGAAGTCCAGTGAGGATAGAAAAATATATGCCACATTCTCAGTGGTTGGTGTAAGTCTGCCAAGGTAAATAGCAAGAATATATGGATAAATATAATCGCTACTACCGTTGTTGGAAACCTAAGCTTCCCAGACTCTGCCGGATAGTTCTTCAAAAGGTAAAAAAGCATAAAGATAACACCTGTACCGATACTTTTTGCCCACATATTAACCGTTACTAACCATGGCCAAACAATACCTGGGAGACCTACATCTAAAGTTACGACTGCATGCGTCGCTGCGAGTGTTTCATGTACCATTAGTGGTGTCCTCCTACTGGCATTTTAGTAGTCAGCTTATTAAAAAGTGAATAACCTTCTACACGTTCAGATGCTAAAGGGTTCAACTGAACATTACCGCCACCAACATAGTAATGGTGAGGATTTGTCCCTTTTTCAGGCTTGCGCACTTGCACATCGCTATTACTTTGAATATATTTTGAAATATTTGAAACAGGATCATCCAAATCACCAAAAATATTTGCTTCAACAGGACAAGCAACAACACAAGCAGGCATCATTGATGATGCAACACGATGGGCACAATACGTACACTTATCAGCAGTTTGCGTTTCTGGATCAATATAAATTGCTCCATAAGGACATGCCATAACACAACCCGCACAACCGATACAACGCTCTTTGTCAATATTAACAATTCCGTTATCTAAATAGTGCAAGGCACTAACTGGGCAAATACGCTCACATGGCGCATTTTCACAATGGTTACAACGCAGTGGTGTGAACGTCCGCTTTGTTTCTGGAAACACCCCTACATCTACATACTTAACACGAAGTCTCCATGTACTTAGTGGCACTTCATTTTCCACTTTACATGCTATCTCACAACCTTTGCAACCCATACATAGGTGCAAATCAACCAGAAAACCTAACTGCATATACTCTCTCCTTCATAGTTTATTATAACTTAGAGTTATAATTATCAAAAATTACCGTTATTAACGTACTTTTTACAACATCTTAGCTGTGCCTATGCTATCTGAAACTCTATTAACTGAAAGTAAAAATAATTACATTTTTGTCACAAAATGTATCACTTGTGTAAAATTAGAAAGTATATTATAAAAGAAGAAAAAGTTATAAAAGAAAATTGTATTTTTCTTTTATAACTAAGATAAATTGAGCTTATTTTAAACGCACTCTCACTGACTGCTCATGCGCTGTTAAGCCTTCTGTGTTTGCCAAAATAGCACAAGACTCACCTATCTCATTTATCCCTTTTTGAGAAAAAGCTATAATAGAAGATTTTTTCATAAAGTTTTCAACACCAAGTGGTGAATAAAACTTAGCAGTTCCACCCGTAGGCAAGGTATGGTTAGGTCCTGCCACATAATCACCTATTGCTTCTGGTGTATTTCGCCCTAAAAAAATTGCTCCAGCATGTTTTATACTAGGCAGTAGCTCCCATGGATTTTGAGTAACAACCTCAAGATGCTCTGGTGCAATCTCATTCATTAAGCTTAAGGCTTCATCCATATCATTAGTGACTATGATAGCTCCACGCTTTTGAATAGACTTTCGAGCTATCTCCTCGCGTGGCAATTTTTGCAACCAAAGTTCAATCTCTTTTTCTACCTCTTTAGCAAGAGAAAGCGATGGAGTTATTAAAATCGAACTTGCCATCTCATCATGTTCAGCCTGAGAAAGCATATCTATCGCTAAATGGTGGGCATCAGCACTCTCATCTGCTAAAACACCTATCTCACTTGGTCCTGCAATCATGTCTATATTAACTTCACCAAAAACCATTTTTTTCGCTGTTGCTACAAAAATATTACCTGGTCCTGTTATCACATCTACTTTTGGAATACTTTGTGTGCCATATGCCATGGCAGCGATAGCACTCGCTCCACCTACCTTATATACTTCAGTAACACCACACAAATGACAAGCTGCCAAGAGCAAGGCGTTTGGCTCATTTTCTGGTGTTGGTGTCGTCACAACAATCTTTTCAACTCCAGCAACTTGCGCAGGAATCACATTCATCAAGAGCGAACTCGGATAGGCTGCTTTTCCACCTGGTATATAAAGCCCTGCGCTATCGACAGGAGTTACTTTTTGACCTAAAATAGTGCCATTATCTTCTGTATTAAACCAAGATTTTGGCAACTGTTTTTCATGATAAATCCGAATACGATTAAAAGCGAGATGCAGTGCCGATTTAAGCTTCTCATCAAGATTCTCATAAGCCTCTTTCATTAAAGCAGTATCAATTTTTAAATCACTATCTTCTTGAGGTTCCCAATTATCAAATTTTGCTATATGGCGTTTGAGTGCAGAATTCTTCTCGCTCTTAATCTCACTGATAATACCGCTAACAATGCCAGATACTTGTTCTATATCTACCTTAGCGCGCTCTAATAATTCGCTAAATTTTTCTGAAAAATTCTCATCTTTAGTGTGTACAAAAATCATGCGTCTAAATCCTTACATGTAATATTAGTGCAATTATAGTCAATTACTTTTTAGTTTGATTATTTTCTTGAAACTCATCTACGATAATATCAAGCGCTTCAAGAAAATATGGAACTGGCTGTGCACCCAACATCGGCTGATACATTGGTTCACCCTCTTTTAAAAACCATGTTCCTGGGGTTCCGTCTGTAAAGAGTTCTTCTGGAATGCTACCACGGTTTGTGTACCCTTCAAAACTGACAAAATCATTATTTAATTTTTTTACCACCTCGGGATCACTAAGTGTTCCTGCACGAAAACGCTCGCACCAACCACATCCATCTCTATTAACAACAAGCATAACTGGTTTGTGTAATTTTTTAGCTTTTGCAATTGCACTCTCTAAATCTTTTTCCCATTGAACAGAAGAAGCTGATGCAACTACACTTAAAAACATTAAGCTAAGAAAGAATTTTTTTATCATTTTTTTACCTTTTTTAAAATTTCTGCAGCTACTTTTTCAACACTTTTATTTTCTACATCAATAATTATATCTGCAACTTTTTTATACTCTGGAAGCCGAAGCTTATAAAGTTCTTTTGCCTTATTTATCTCTTGAAATAAGGGACGTTTTCTCAACTTTTTTTCTGCTTGAGGATGATTTACAATACGCTTATAAATACCATCAAAAGAGGAGTGGAGCAAGACAACTTTTCCTATTTTATTTAAATTAGAAACCTTGTAGAATCCTCCGCCTGTTGAGATAAGCGTATTGCTTACATTTTTTTCCAACCAGATTGAAACCTTTTTTTCAAGATCACGAAAATACTCTTCACCTTCATACTCAAAAATCTTTTTAATGCGACGATTTTCCATACTTTCAATGATATCATCCGTATCAATAGCAACTATTTCAGACTGCTTTACAATCTCTCTAGCAGTACTGCCTTTACCTACACCCATAAAACCAATTAGTATAATATTTTTCATGCGCTATCATAGCATTTATAAAATAATAATTGAGGCAAATAATGAATATTTTTAATAGCAAAGACACTCCAAGCATAGGAAACGAAACATTTAGTACTCTTTTTGAAAGTAAAAATCTCAAAATCGAACATATACAATCAAATACTTTTCATAATGGGCAATGGTACGAGCAAGCAGAAATCGAGTGGGTATTTTTAGCAAAAGGTGAGGCTCAAATTGAATTTGAAACTCATATAAAAACGCTTACTACTGGAGACTATCTTCTTATAAAAGCTCATCAACGTCATCGAGTTCTCTCAACTTCTACTGATGCACACTGGATTGCTTTACATGTAAAGAGTTAGATTTCTAGAGATGCCCTTAATTATTTTACTGTAATTATATCTCCTTTTTTAGGTGCAGATGTCATTTTTCCTCCATTTACAAAATGTATAGCAATAGTTTTGGAGCGTCTCATATTATATGGGTTCACCATTGAGACACTAAAGTGCAGATGAGCTCCACTTGTATAGCCAGTATTTCCAGAATATGCTATCAACTCCCCTGCTCTCACTGTTTGCCCTACAAGAGGCACAACTCCATCTTTTTTAAGATGATAATATTTTGCTAGTGTTTTATCAGCGTGCTCAATGATAAGATAGTTTGCGTACTTACTATAACTTTTATCAAATTTTCCACGACTATTAGACTCTTGAAGTGAGACTACCTCTCCTCCACGCGATGCATAAATTGGTGTACCTATCTTGACCGCAAAATCTATGGCATTTTTTCCACGATGTGAAGTCTTTCCATTAAAACCTTGAGAAACATAGATTTTAGCACCTTTTGCAAAAGGAAAACGATAAAGCACATCACTATGTTTTGCCCAAGCAGAACCCATAATCCAAGAAAAATGTGACTTAAACTTCATACTTTTACGAGAGTCTCTTATGCTTACATGTAAGACTTTTTTCACACTTTTAGCTGGAAGCTCAAAAGCATAGGGAAGTTTTTTATCTACTATGATATTGTGCATATTTGTAAGATTTAGCGTCACTGTAACTCTAAAGGCATTAAAATTTTCAGCTATAAAGTCATAGCCATTAGAAGTTTTTTGTGTACTGACAAGAACATTTCTGCGCTTTGATGGTGCTGTCATCTTGCGAATTTTATCAGCTTCTTTTTTGGCTAAAACCGCGATATACTCTTCATACTTTGAGTACTCCTGCGCATATATACGACGACTCTCTTTCTCCATAGAAGCGTCTTCTATCATATTTTCACCATAGGCGACTTTTTTTCGCTTACGATTTTTTTGATAATAGGTTAAAACTTCTTTTTCAAGTGAACTGTTTTTTGCTAAACCCACACTTAAAAGTTGTGTAAATTTTTCATAATCATCTCTAGCTATACTTTTACGAATTGCTTTAGAGTGGTAATAGTGGATTTTTTCATATAGAGCCTCACAATGGCGCAAAGATTGGAGATATTCTCTCTTTTTTTCAAGATTAAAGCCTATTTTAAAGGCATCATCAACACAAGTTTTGAAATTTTGCAGCTCATCTTTATGCTCAAAATCATCAATAGTCTCTAAAATTTCGCTATTTTTTTGCTTTTGCGCAAGTTCTTTGGATAGCTCAGCATAAAGCGTAATAAATGGGTTTGCAAAAAGTGTTACATGTAAGAGAAAAAATAGAATAAAAAATTTAATACAAGCCTCCTCAATTTCAACCAAACATAATAGCAAAAACCTTATAATGACATTATTATAATCAAGGGGATGAGCCATGTCACAAAAAATTTTAGATTTAGTAAACCCAGGTGTTTTATCAGGTGAAGATGTTTTTAAAGTATATGCGGCGGCTAAAGAGGCTGGATTTGCACTACCTGCTGTTAATGTTGTCAATACCGACTCCATCAATGGTGTACTAGAAGCGGCTAAGAATGTTAATTCTCCTGTCATTATCCAATTTTCAAATGGAGGCGCATCTTTTTATGCAGGTAAAGGTTTGAGCAATGAAAACGAACAAGCTGCTATCGCTGGTGCAATTGCTGGAGCGATGCACGTGCATCAGATGGCAGAGCTTTATGGAATCCCTGTTATCTTACACACAGACCACGCTGCACGCAAGCTTTTACCATGGATTGATGCTCTTCTTGATGCTGGAGAAGAGTTCTATGAAGCCTATGAAAAACCACTTTTTAGCTCTCATATGCTTGACCTCTCAGAAGAGCCTATAGAAGAAAATGTCGGTACATGTAAAAATTATTTAGAGCGTATGGCTAAGATTGATATGAGTATCGAAATCGAACTTGGTGTTACAGGCGGAGAAGAAGACGGTGTTGATAATACAAATGTCGATAACGCCCTACTCTATACACAACCTGAAGAAGTTTCGTATGCGTATGAAGAACTTTCAAAAATCAGTCCTCATTTCACAATAGCCGCTTCATTTGGAAATGTTCATGGTGTCTATAAGCCTGGAAATGTTGTCTTAACACCAAGTATTTTAGATAATTCTCAAAAATTTATAGCAGAAAAATTCTCTACTGAAAGTGACAAACCTGTAAACTTTGTTTTCCATGGTGGGTCTGGTTCAACTCTTGAAGAGATTCGTGAGGGTATTAGCTATGGTGTTATCAAGATGAATATCGATACTGATACACAGTGGGCTACTTGGAATGGTGTGAAAGGTTTTGTAGAAGAGTATTTAGATTATCTTCAAGCTCAAATCGGAAACCCTGAGGGTGATGACAAACCAAATAAAAAATACTATGATCCACGAAAATGGCTGCGCGCTGGACAAGAAGGTCTTGTAAAGCGTGTTAGCGAAGCATTTACAGATCTGAATGCGCTTGATAGAAACTAAATAAAAATTAAATTGCCATGTCACTGCGTTCCTCGCAGTGACTATCATTAGGGGTACTTAATTCAAGAGTATCTTCTTTCGGTTCTCCAAGAAAAAATCCTTGAGAGCGATCGATTTCAAGCTCTTTTATATGATTTAAGATAGCTTGATTATGAACAAATTCTGCCACCGTTTTAATCTGGAGCTTTCTTGCAAAGTCCAAGATTGTCTGCACAATAATTCTTGCATTGGCATCGCTATCTATATTTTTAATCAAAGAACCGTCAATCTTGATAAAATCTACATGAAGTTTAAGTAGATGCTCGTAGTTAGAGTAACCTGAGCCAAAATCATCAATAGCTATTTTACATCCCATACCATGCATCTTATGAATAAAGCTAGCAATTTCTTCATAATTTTCTATACCTTCAGACTCTAATATTTCAAAGATTATTCTATCTTCTACCTTATAGTGTCTTATCTGTTCTTGTATATATGTAGTGATTTCTAAATTTGTCATATCTTTAAATGAGAGGTTAATAGAAAATGATGTTGAAAGTGTGGAAAAATGCTGACAACTTTTTTGAATCATTATTTTTGTAAGCTCAGGATAAAGTCGTGTTTTTTTAGCAATTTCTAAAAATTTCACAGGTTTTATTATTGTACCGTCTCTCTCTTTTAGACGCATTAGGCATTCATAACTAACAATTTTTCCTGAATTATTATCAAAAATAGGCTGATAAAAAGGAATAATACTCTTATATGTTATTGCATTTTTAATTTTTGTTGCCCAATCAAGATTTTCTTTATACTCTTGTCTGATGGAGTACTTTTCATCATATAAAAGATAAGATTTCTTTTTTTGTCTCGCTTTTTTAAGTGCCATATCTGCTTTTTCAAAAGCACCATCCATCTGAAGTGTTGCTCCTATGCTCACGCGTATTCGTACCTCTTGCTCTTCTAAAAGAAAATGCATTTTCTCGATATTTTTTATAAGTTTTATTGTGTGTATTTCTAGCTCTTTAAGGGGAATGTCGATATCTAAAAGTATAGAAAACTCATCACCATTTAATCGGTACAATCTCAAATTTGAATACTTATCAAGGTAAGTTTTAAGTCTATTAGAAAATTTAATCAAGAGTCTATCCCCTGCTTGATGACCAAAAAAATCATTAATCTCTTTAAAATCATCAATATTTATAATCAGTAAGACACCCTTTTGTATTTTATTGATAGATTGTATAAGTGCTTCACGATTAGGAAGATTAGTAAGTCTATCAAAATAGAGTTGGTGGCGAAGCTCTTCTGTCTTCTCATCCACTTTTCTAGCCAAATTTTCATGTATATTTTCTTGCTCTTGTGAATACTTTAAGGTGCGTATCTGCATGGCACTAAAAGCAGAAAATATGAGACCAATTTCATCCAATCTAGTATTATAACAAAGGTGCTTTTTTTTCACTAGCGAGTTGTTTGAAAATGATTTGCGTAGAATCTTAAGTGGATACAAGAGGTGTTTTACATAAAATATAAAAATTATTAGAGCAAGAACAGATAGTACAACAATATAGAGACTGAATTGATAATATTTATTAAGATTGTTTTCATATTTTTTATGGAGATTTTTAAATTCTTGTGAGTTATTTAACTTTCTTGGATTTTGTGACTGAATAGATGTAATTTCACTTATAGCCATTGTATGTGAAATTTTTGTAGTTTCGACAACTTTTAGATATGCATAAACAACAACACACATCAAAATAATGGTATTCAAAACAGCAATAAAGATAATCTTATTTGCTAGTGAGCATCTAATTTTCTTGATTATTGAATATCTATTCATGGTGATAGTATACCTATATCAAAGATAGTTGTAAAGTGCAAGATAGCTTTGAGAAGCATCTGTTTTACTTATGTGTTTCATAATGACTCCTTAGGAATTTGATTTAAACAATTCAATTCCTTATGTCGATTTAGATATAATTGTTTAAATTTTTTATAAAGGCTTTTTGTGATGAATCAAGAGATATTGAATTTTATTGAATCTCTACCTCCTCTGCCTGATAGTATCATTAAGTTGAATGCTGTTCGTGCTCAAAACGAGTACAAGATATCTGAAGTCGTTGATGTTATCAAAACTGACCCAAACTTAAGTGTAAAAGTTTTAAAATATCTTAACTCGTCAGCATTTCCACTAAAAAATCATGTCTCTGATATATACCAAGCTATTATGTTATTGGGTGAAGAGATTGTTGTAGCCCTTGCTTTTGTTGAAGCTACAAAAACACTTTTTACATTTGACTTATCTCCCTATGCAATGAATGAAACAGACTTCTATCATCGTGCAAATGCACAGCTTGTTATGATGTCACATTGGAGTAAAAAAGTTCAATACCGTCATAAAAAACTCCTTCCCTCTGCCATTTTTCTATCAGATTTTGGAAAGCTTATCCTCAGTCAGATAATTATTAAAAAAAATAATACTCAGCTTATGCAAGAAAAGATAGAGATAGGAATATCACTTGATATCGCAGAAAAAGAGTGTTCTGGATATACATCATCTTTCATAAGTGCTTCAATGCTACGCCATTGGAAATTTGATTCTCAATTAACTGATCTTATAGAGTTTAGTGATGAACCGATATTAATAGATGAAAGTTTACGAAAAGAGGCAGCGATGATGCAATCAGTCAAAAACAGTATCTCACTGCAAGGTGAAATGATAAGTAATGACTCTTTTCAAAACCTGCTCTTACAAAGCTACAATCTTTCACACAGTGATTATGATGAAAGTTGGAATGAAGCAAAAAAATGGCTTGAAAGCAATTGACAAAGATTGCAAGCGAACAGGATTTGCTACAACTGTCATTACGAACGAATGCGAAGCAATCAAAAAAACAAACCTTTAATCGCTTTATATGAAGCCACAGTGGCGATCATCCATAAACCCAACATTCCAGACAAACCTATCATCATCATAAAACTAGGATCTGTAAATACTATCATCGCAGTAATAAATCCCGACACAAAAGGCGCGGTTGCTAAGAGAAAAAGAACTCTTTTTATCTTTTTTTCTTGTTTTGTATTCATCTCATCCCTTTAAATTCATAGCGTTGCAACATCGTCTCATTTCCACTTATGCCTCCGCTATGAACATAAAGAAAATCTCCATCAAACTGCTCAATATTTTCTAAAAATGCAAGCCACATTTTTGGCGCATAAAGAAGGTCAAATTCTACACCACTCACTTTAAGTTCTTGATATATTTGATAATACTCTTTATAAGGTTTAGCGAAGCGATATTTTTTTTGCGTATTGATTACATGTAAGTTTTCAGAAATCTCACCTAAGGCTTTCATCTCTGTGCGCAAGTATTCGCTCTCTCCTACAACTGGAGTCGTTATAATCTTACATGTAGGCAGACTTTTTGCAAGATAATAGGCTGTCGTTCCTGTTCCTGAGGGGGTGATGATATGTAATTTTTCAATCTTTTTTTCTTCTTGCCAGAGACAAATTTCATCTGCCAAAACAGAAATACCCTTTTGTGCTATCTTATCTGCACCACCTTGAGCAATTAAAACTTCATGAGCGTTTACATGTAAGAAAAGCCCTGAAACTATCTTTTCAAATTCATTATGAGCAACTTCGATACTATTCATCCCTAAGCCAAGTGCTTTTTTATAATTGCCCTGTGGATTATTCTTTACATGTAAGGCTATGGGTTTTGAATAATAATCAAATTTCCAGCCTTTTATATTGGCTAGATAAGCGATAGCGAGCATTGCATTTGATTGCGTGCCACCATAAGAGATTATTTTAGAGTATTGTAAAGAGGGAGCCTGAATGAGTGCATAGAGTTTACGAAATTTATTGCCACTGAGTTCATAATGAAGCAACTCATCTCGTTTGATATAAAAATCCCTGCCACGAAAAGAGAGTTTCGTAACAGAGGTGGGAAGTGAAATATTACTTAGCGTAGCTAATCTTTGCAGTTTTTTTCAACTCTTGCATCTTGTTTTTCAAATATGTTTCAAATTTTTGTGCCTTAAGACGCTGATCAAGAAAAGTTGCTACCTCATCATAACTCAAAGTTTTACCCGCTTTTTTATCTTCAAGATAGATGATATGGTATCCAAATTGGCTCTTCACTGGTGTTTTAGTGATAGTTCCTTTTTTCATACTAAATACTGCATCATTAAATGAAGGCACCATCTGACCAGGAGCGAAATATCCTAAATCACCACCCTTTGGTGCGCTAGGTCCTGTTGATTCTGCTTTTGCAATTTCGATAAATTTCTCTTTGAGTTTGTCACCACTAAGATTGCTTAAACGTGCGATGATAGCTTTTGCTTTATCTTCATCTTTAAGCAAGATATGACGAGCATGTGCTTTCTCTTTCTCTACAAATTCAGCTTTATTATTTTTATAATAATCTTTTTTCTCTTTTTCAGTAACAGTGATTTTTGCTAACTGCTCTTCTTGCCATACCTTACCAACAAGTTGCTTTTCAACGCGAGACATAATCATTGCTATCTCTTTTTTATACTTTGGACTATCCATAATGCCACTTTTTTTAGCATCTGCATAAATTAGTTCTTGAGAGACCATACCATCAATAATACGAGTACGCAACTCTTTTTGTTGCTCTGCAGGAAGTGTAGAGAAGCGACCTTGTGTTCCTTCCATAAGTACACGATTCACCTCTTCCGAGTCAATATTTGTACCATTTACAGTAACGATAGTTGAGCCAAAAGCTACAGATGTGATAACAGCAGCTGCTGCAAAAGATTTTAAAACTAAGTTCATTATAATCCTTGTAAAGTTTAAGTGGACGAATTATAAATAGCTATATCAAACAGATGACTAACAAAGCGAAGTTTTAGATCTTTTTTCGCTTCATTTGTAAAAAACGCTCAATTGTTTCAAGCAGATACTCTTTATTGATTGGTTTTGGAATGTGTGCATCAAGTCCTGCTTTCATAATACGCTCTTCATCACCAGAGAGTGCATGTGCTGTTAAGGCTATAACTGGCGTAAATGGTCGTTTATCAAATTTATTGACCTCTTTGATAAGGCGGTTCGCAGTGACACCATCCATAATTGGCATATCAATATCCATTAAGACTATGTCAAATTCTTCTTTGAGATAATGATCAACCGCAATTTGACCATTTTTAGCAGTAACGACTTTATAATTTTCTTGTGTTAGGATAGTTTCAAGAAGTTTAAGGTTGATACTATTATCTTCGGCAACCAAGATTTTCACATCATGGAACTCTTTATCAGAAGATTTTTTCAATCTCGAATGGATATACTCTTTTGGCATTTTGCCCCAAAGTACAGCAAGTGTTCGATGAAGACTAAGCGGTAAAAGAGGAAAACTTATAGTTGCATCAAAATCATCACAATACTCATCAAATTTTTCTCTATCACTCTCTCTAAAAACAGGCACAAGTTTCAATTTTGCAAAAGAACTTCTCAGCGTTGCTATACGCCTAGGAGTAATATGATCAGTGATAATAAACAAGATATCAACATCTTTCAATGCTGGAGTTGCCAGACCATCAATCTCAATAGATTTCACATCAAAAAGATCAAAATAATTACGCAATAATTTTGCCTGAATCGCAGTGCGAGGATCTTCTGCCCAGATTGCACAAGAGCTTCCTACTACAAATTCGAAAGAGCCCTCTTGAACAATAGGGTTTTTTATTGTAAAAGAGAAACGACTCCCTTTATTAATCTCACTATTTAATTTTAATTTTGAATCCATTAATGCTAATAGTTTGTGAGAAAGACTTAGTCCTATGCCTAAACCATTTATCCCACGCTCACGATTTTCCCAAGCAGAAGCAAAAGGACGCAATAAGGTTCTCACGCGCTCATCTGAGATTCCAGGTCCAGTATCATTGACTACAAATTCTATCTCTGCATTTTTATTTTTATGTGATCGTAGTTTAATCTCCACATAAACATTACCACCTTCTGGGGTAAATTTAAGTGCATTATCTATTAAACTTGAAGCTACCGTCTTAATCTTCATCTTATCACCCATAAGTAATTTTGGAAGATGTGGATCAATAAGCATCATCAACTGAACATCTTTAGCATTTGCATAATCAGCAAAATTTTCTGCTATCTGCTCAAACTCTTTGAGAGGGTTATACTCTTTTAAACTAAGCTTTATAAGACCGCTTTCTAGCTCCATCAATTGCAATAAATTTGCTACATTTTGCATCATGGAAGAGGTGCTTTTTTCTATCATACCTAGATATTCATTTTGCTCTTGGTTTAGAGCCGTATTTTCAAGTAAGTCAGAGTAACCAACAATCGCATTTATAGGTGTACGAAACTCATGTGAAATACTATGAAGAAACTTCTGCTTAAATGACTCAAAATAGTGCTGTGCCTGTTTTGCTCTATCTAAAATTGTAGTATCTCGCAAAACAGCAATAAAATAAGAGTATCCATCTATACGGTTATGTTCCATCTCTAAGGTGAATATTTTCAGTGCAGTTTGTGGTAGATTTATCTTTACTTTCTGCTCGCCAAGGGCACAAACTTTCTCGCACCAACCCTCAGTTTTAGAGTGAAAATAGGGCTTTTCATCCACAAAACTATCATTGAGTTGCGTAGTTTTATTTAAGAGTTCTTCGAGATTTTTCACTCCATAAAGCTCTAAAGTTGCACTGTTACAAGCCACTATCCTCTCATATTCATTTAGATATATAAGCGGATTTTTCTCAAGATTTGAGAAAGAGAGCAGTAGTGAAAAGTGAGTTTTTGTAGATTTTTGAAATTTTGTTGTGTAGTGCATCTTTTATGCTCCTATATCTAAGTATTTGTTGAGTATATATACAAGCATCTCTCGTCTGAGAGGTTTTGCTATATAGTCATCTAAACCTTCATTAAGCAGACGCTCACGATCACCTTGCATAGCTAAGGCTGTTAAAGCCACAATAGGCACAGAAGACTCTTTTTGATACTCTTTTATCTCTTTTGTTGCTACGATACCATTTTTCACAGGCATATCTATATCCATAAATATAAGATCAAAACTCTCTTGCTTTACTTTTTCTATTGCATCTTGTCCGTTATCAGCAACACTTACATGTAATCCATACTCTTGGAGCATTAAGCGCATAAGGTTTTGATTAATTCGATTATCTTCTGCAACTAAAACAGAATATGCTTGCACTTTTTTATCTATCATAAGTTCAGGTTCGTCACGAGAATCTAAAGAGATAACAAAAGAGAGCTCAGCAGAATTTCCATCCTTACATGTAATGAAAAGTTCACCACCTAAAAGAGAGATCAGTTTACGGATAATGCTTAAATCATCACGAGCAGGATCAGCAATAGTGTTACTAATAGCCATAGAACATTCAAGAACTATATTATCAAGGTGACTCTTCTCACTCTTTTGCATAGAAAAGATAATATCTGCACCCTTATGAGCAATTTCCAAGGCATATTTTAAGAGATAAACAAGAAGCTGTTTTATTTTTTTACTATCACCTTGAAGTGTTTTTGGTAAACTTACATCAATATCACTATAAATCTTAACTTGATGCTCTTTTGCCTTCTGTACAAAAGAGTTTATAAGCGTATCTATTTCAATAAAGGGATGAAAACTATCGCTGCTGTTTGAACTTGGAGAGACTTCCATCTCTGCTGTATCAAGGAGTGTTTCAAGATTTACCGTGAGCTCTTGTGCGGCAATGGATACTTGAGAAAGATAAGCTTTTTGTGTGTTGTCAAGCATAGTACGCTCTAACATCTTCACAAACCCAAGAATACCCTGCATTGGCGTTCTAAACTGCATACCAACACTAGAGAGAAAATTCTTTTTCATATTTTCCGTAGCCACGAGATGAGACTGTATCTGCTGTAACTCTTTAGCCTCTTTTAAAGTGATATAGTAGAGTTTTTTCTTATTATGGACTATAGTTTTCACAAAAATCTGTATATGGATAATATGCTCATCGCCATCTAAAAAGCGGACTCCATAGCCATTAGGATACATCTGCAAAATATAATCAAGCCAATATCTATCATCTTCAGCAGTGATAATGTCATCTTCATCACTAAAAAGAGCTCTTAATGTTTTATGTTTATCTAAAAAATCATCTAAAGAATTAAAATGAAAAAGGGAAAGGAACTGCTTATTTGCGCCCACACAACCAGCATCATCACTATAAAAGACGATAGCGTCACAGTTAAGATCAAGTAATTTAAAGTAAAACTCTTTATCTATGCTTTGGCGAGCCTCTACTTCTGGTTCTGCGCTGATAATATTCTCAATCCATTTTAGCAACCACACTAGTAATCCTCATCTTTAATTGATTATTGATTACCAATTGTAGCATAAGAGCTTTAATGTTAAAATGCTTTTATGAAAAAAGCCACTAAAAAAGAGATAGAAGCTATAAAAGTAGCTTTTGTTTCACGATACGACAAAGCTGTTACTGAACTCACTTATAAAAATATTTATGAACTAGTCGTTGCTGTTGCTCTCTCAGCACAATGCACTGATAAACGCGTCAATATACTAACACCTACACTTTTTGAAAAATATCCAGATGTCTATGCGCTTGCCAAAGCAGATATCGACGATGTAAAAAAAATCATAAATAGCTGTTCATTTTTCAACAATAAAGCCAAAAATATTATACTTATGGCGCAGAGGGTTGTTGATGTTTATGATGGTGAAATTCCTCAAAATGAAAAAGAGCTTATCACCCTAGCAGGCGTTGGACAAAAAACAGCGCATGTTGTGATGATAGAATACACAGGGGCCAATTTGATGGCAGTTGATACACATGTGTTTCGCGTGGCACACCGCTTGGGTTTAAGTGATGATGAGACTGCTCTCAAAACAGAAGCAACTTTGGTAAGAAAGTTCAAAACAAACCTCCATCAACTTCATCAAGGCATGGTACTTTTTGGACGCTATATCTGCACCGCTAAAAATCCCAAGTGTGAAAATGAGTGCTTTTTGAGGGAGTTTTGTAAAACAAAAGAGAGTTTTAAGGCACGCTAAGAGCTGCTTTAGATACCATACTATTATGTTACATGTAATACTTACCCTTATCATCACCTTTTTTCTTCTTAGTGGCTGTGTAAATAAGCGTGGCATTAGTGGACATTACTATAATTCATGCCATGAATATTATGACCTTCAGGGGTATTATCATAAAGATTGTGATGAGAATTTAATCGACTTTCATTCCCAAGAACCTAAGCCAGAGCGTAGCTCTCAAAAAGTTTGGTAATCTACTTTATCGCGATAAAAGTAGCAAAATTCGCCCAGCGAAAAACTACCTCACAGTGGGAAAATCCATTTCGTTTTGCCATCTCGATATTTTCTGCTTCACTGTAAGGGACAAGGACATTTTCTAAGGCTTCACGTTTTTGCATGATTTCGTAGGTGCTGTAGCCTTGCTCTTTTTTGAAGCCATAGTAGATATCTATAAGCTCTTTATTGAGCTTTTTGTCCTCACTTATCACCTTTTCACTAAAGATAAAAGCACCCTTTACATGCAAGGCTTCAGAAATTTTTTGCACTAAGGTTTCTCGTATCAATGGTCGTATAAACTGGAGTGTATAGTTTGAGATCATGACATCACACTCTTTGTACTCATACTCTAAGATATCCCCATGGACTAGCTCTATCTTGGAGTTAAAAACTTCTAACTTCTTCTGTGCTTGCACCAACATAGCTTCTGCATTATCTAAGCCTATAAGCTCTACCTCTTGGTCTAAATCTCTCTCAATATCTAAAAGAAGACTCGCTGTAGAGCAGCCCAAATCATAAATCCTTGCACTTTCTCCAAGGTATTTCAGAGCTAAAGCCTTGCTCATCTCTTGTGAAGTTTTATAAAAAGGAACAGAGCGCTCTAGCATATCATCAAAGACGGCCGCTACATCTGCGTCAAATTCAAACTGTTTTTCTATTGGTGTTTCAAATACTTTATCTTTCATAAATATATTGTACACTATACTTACATGTAAAGGAATAAAATGGATATAAGCACGATAATGATGATACTGTTTATCATCGCCTTAATCATATCGATGTGGAAGATTTATGTTTTTTTACCAAACAAGGTTTTGGCAGATGATGATACAAATGAGAACTCTATTGCTGAACTTGAAGCTATAATGCTTGCATCTATCACAAAGCCATCTATGAGCAATGAAGAACTTTTTGCTGCTATGAAAGAGCATAAAGAGTTTGATGCAGAGCATTATTGGCGTTTTAACCAGAACCGTTTAAACCATCTTTTACACACTTATTTTATGAAAAATGCGGAGATTTCGAGTATAAATGATATATATCAGCTAAATATATCAAAAAAATAACCGATATACTTTACATAGAGTGGTTTTTTAACTATACTTAAAGAAATAAATATGCAAGGAGTATATAATGAAAAAAAGTGGATTTACTCTTATAGAGCTTATCTTTGTGATTGTGATAATTGGTGTGTTGGCGGCTACGGCTATTCCTAAGTTTAATAATTTAAAGATGAATGCAGAAATAAGTAATATGATAAAACCATATGCTGCTCTAAATGAGACGGGAAGAGCAACTTATCTTAACGAAACGGATTTAAATGGTAAAACAAATGCTGAAATTGATTTAACGGATTTTATCAATGTTAAACCGATTACTTGGGCGATTAATGCAAAAGGTTGGCGTGATAGTTACGGTCCAGATAGATATATATATTACCTATCAAATGGACAAGGTAGTATGGATCTTCGATATGGAAACAGTGGTGTTGTGACAATTTATACCGCAATTACTGGATCAAAAAAAGCTGATATTCAAAAATCATTAACAAATCAAACAGGTATGGTTTTTGTAAATGATAGAAACACAACAGTATTTGACTTTAGATATTAAACTCAATGCGTCATAGTTTTCGCCCTGCTTTTGCCCTTATAGAACTGATTTTTGTAATCGTTATTATTGGGGTTCTTGCCTCTTTTGCCATTCCTAAGTTTACTGGCTTGAGTGGGAATGCCAAAATATCTGCTGAACTTTCAACTGCCGCTTCTGTACAAGTGGCTATTGATGCGTGTCATGGGGAGTGGATTATCAATGAAGGAAGTTTTACTTGCGGGGGGTCTATAGCTTCTAGTGACTTAAATAGTGATGGCTATCCAACAACACTAGGAAGTGCCACTAGCCCTCTTGGAGGCATCCTTAAAAATGCTCCAACTGATTGGTCTGTGAGTGGAAACAATTATACAGGCCCTGCTTCTGGGACTAATGGGACTTCTACATGTAAGGCTGGGAAGCCTTGTATTGGAAAACATTGGGTTTATGATAATCAGCAAGGGACTTTTGCGCTTCATTAGATTGCCGCGTCTCTGTGCTCCTCGCAATGACTAGTTTTTTTGATTGTGCCCCTCGCGATAACTTTTCGATAGATTTAGTATATATTACTACGCTCTATTTTTACTACTTTCCCACTTAAAATCTGATCTCCTGTTAAGATAAAAGTATCTCCTACACTTAGTTCAACACTATTGTTTGAGATAAAATATGTACTGTACTCACTATCATCATCACCTGTGTATGTTATGCTACTTATGACAGTAATATCATCACCTTCGGAAGTAACAGAATCTATAAGATTACTCTCCCATGTTCCACTTAATGAGACAAATTCAGAACTATATTGAAATCGTTCTCGTGAAAATGTAATAGTTCCTAATCGATCTTTTAACAAAGTGATGCGAGAGTGTGCTATATTGTCTTTTGTCAGGAGTATGGATGATTGAGTAATATAAGCATCAGGACGAATTTCATTGCCACAGCCTACAAAAAAAGAGGCGGTAATTAGTAAAGGTATAAGTGTATGTCTTATCATTTCAAATCTCATTTATTTTATGAATTATCCACATGCCAAAGCCTAGTATTAGAGCTGATATGACTGCGATAGTAACTGTTCCTGCTTCGTGTTCCACTATTTTATCCTACATTCCCATAGCATCAGCCATAGACCACATCGGCAAAAAGATACCCAAGGCTAAGACAAGAACAAATCCTGCAATAGCTGCAATTAAGATAGGCTCTATCATGGATGATACATTATCTATAATATTATCATATTTTGCATTATAATAGTTTGTTATCTTCTCTAACATCGTATTTAATGCTCCTGAATCTTCACCAGCTTTAAGCATCTGCAAAATCATACGCTCAAACATCTCAGATTCATCAAAGCCTTCATGAAGTGATTTTCCCTCTTCGATAGCTTCGATTATAAGCCCAAACTGCTGTTTCATATAGCGATTTTGCACAACACCAACTGCTGCTTTTAGAGCATCTACAATAGGAATTCCTGCGTGAATTAAAACATTAAAAATATATACAAAACGCCCCATCATCGCATAATGCGTCACCTGCCCAACTATATAAATTTTCAGTAAGATTTTATCCGATAAAAGTGCTACCTTTTCATTACGATTATATATATAAAGATAAATTCCAAGCATTATAGCCGCTGCAACAATGATATAAGGTCCATAATAAGTCATGGCATGTTCTATCCATAAAAGAAGTCGTGTTGGAAAAGGAAGTTCTGCACTACTGCTTTCAAAAATATCTTTAAATTGAGGCACAACAAAGGTAATAACCACGCTAAAAGCGATAACCATAGCCATTATGGTCATCATTGGGTAACGCGTTGCTTTTTTAAGTTTTACACGATTATCGTGAATAGTTTGAAGAATTTCGGAGAGTTTATGTATAGATTCAGAGAGAGTCCCCGTCTGCTCTCCTAAATATATCATAGAAATAGAGAGATTTCCAAGTTGTAGCGAAAAAGGTCTTACTGATTCTGTGAAACTTTGTCCACCTTCAATATCATCACGAATAGATTTCATAATTGCGACAAGCATTGTATCTTCTGTCGCTTGAACCACTTCATCCAAACAGATATTTATTGGCATTCCCGCATCAAGCATAACGGCTAGTTGTCGCAGTAGCGCAACATAATTTTCGATATTTGCACGCTTGTTTTTTATGGGAGAGTTGTATTTCTTTTGAAGCTTTTGAAACTTAAGACTCAAAGGTTCTGCTATCTCTTTGTATTTTACAGCAACGCCTAGTTCGAGATGTTGAAATTTTTTCATAGCATCAAGGCGGTTATCTGCTTCTACGATAGTATGCTTTTTGTGCCCTCCTCGGCGATACTCTACATCAAAAAATTTCATCTTTTACCCGCGTGTTACACGCAAGACCTCCTCAAGTGGTATAAGCCCTGTCAATACTTTTGTCAATCCATCATGTAACATTGGCGTAAAAAAGCCCTCCTCTTGGGCAAGAGTTGCGATTTCAAATTTATTAGCATTATTGGAAATTGCTTGAGAAATTTTATTGTTAATCTGTAAAATCTCTACTATCATAATCCGTCCGCTAAAGCCAGTCATATTACATTTGGGACACCCTTTTCCTTTGTGAAAAACAGGATTTTCAGGGAGGTATTCTCGGACTTGTCTTAAAAGGCTTTGGTGAGGTTTATACTCCTGTGCACAGTAAATACAATTCTTTCGTACAAGACGCTGCGCAACAACAGCTAAGAGTGAATCTGCAATTAAATACGGCTCTAAACCCATCTGCACCATACGACTAATAGCGCTAGGTGCATCGTTTGTATGGAGCGTGGAAAAAACTAAATGCCCTGTCAAAGAGGCTTGAGCAGCAGCATTGAGTGTCTCAATATCACGAATCTCCCCCACCATGATAATATCAGGGTCTTGTCTTAGAAAAGATTTCAAAGCATTGGCAAAGCTAAAACCTACCTTTTCATTTACTTGAACTTGTTGCACAAGAGGAAGTTGATACTCTATTGGATCTTCTACTGTTAAGACCTTATTTGCAAGGCTTTTGATTTCGTTAAGTGCAGCGTAGAGTGTTGTTGTTTTACCACTTCCCGTTGGACCAGTAATCAACACTATTCCAAAAGGAGATTTGATAATAGATTCAAAGTTTGCAAGGTTTTCATCTGCTAAACCAAGGTCATTGAGTTTGAGTAAAATCTTCTGCTGATCGAGGATACGCATAACAATAGACTCACCAAAAAGTGTTGGTGTTGTAGAGAGACGAAAATCGTAAGTTCCCTTATTTATCTCCATCTCAAAACGTCCATCTTGCGCTTTTCTACGCTCAGATATATCAAGATTTCCTAAGATTTTGATACGCGAAGCTAGCGCATTGTAAATCACTAAATCAAAAACAAAGATCTCATGCAAGACACCATCTACGCGACATCTTACAGAGACTTCATGCGCATCTGGTTCTATATGAATATCACTCGCATTTCTGATAATAGCATCTTGGATAATAAGCCCAATAAGCTTCATAACAGCACTCTCATCACTATCGCTCTTATAGCCATCTTCTGAGATTTCGCGTTTTACTTCTGCTGCAATCGCTTTTGTATTTTGGATAATATCTATACGCTGAAAAATATTGCGTACATCTTCATCAAGCGCGAGAAATAATTTTACAGGCTTAGTGATAACTATACGCTCTAGCGCTTCTAATGCATCATAATTAAGAGGATTTGAGGTTGCTATGTAGATATATTCATCATCTTCTTTTATAGGTATCGCTTCTGCATTCTCCAAAGCAGTAGTAGGATATTTTCCAATAAGCTTAAAATCTAACTCTACCCCATAAATATCAATAAACTCAATACCTAATTGCGCAGAGAGTTCTAGGGCTATCTCTTTGTAAGTAACATACCCCTCTTGGATAAGTACTTCACCTAATTTTTTTGTAAAATTTGACTCTTTTTGAAGTGAAAGCGCATGCATCAACTCATCATTTGTGATAAGTCCTTTTTCTACAAGCAAGTCACCTAAGCGTACATTTTTCTTTATCATTATCGGTACCTATGTTTTTCTATTGTGCCATCTTTATGATGGATATCTATTGCCATTTTCTCTTTTTTTGCATAGTCGATATAGAGTGTATATTTAAGCCCCGCATCACTAAAACTGACACGCTTTGGCTTTGAACTCTCTAGCGTGAAGTTACCATCACGAAGTCTTACAAAAGATTTACAAATTGGGTGATTGATAACTGGCAAGGCTAAAGTAGAGATATCTGCATCATCTTGTAAAAACTGGATAAGTAGGCGTTTTTGCAGTAAAACAGAACTAAAGATAGTTGCACTTTGTCGTGCTTGTTGAGTAAAGATTAAACGGCTTTGAATCATCCCAAGGGTATCAATATAATCTGCTTTTAAACACGCCATTCCTATAATAGTGAGCAGTTTTTCATCTTTCTCATTTTTAGAAAAAAGGTGCTTTCCTATCTGACACGCTTTTTTATACGATTCATAACTGTCTTGTTTATACAATTTACTAAACTCTGTAAGTTCACTAGCACATACAAAAGCCGTTAGCACAAAAAAGTTTATAATATATCGCATCTACTCTCCTTGATTCCATGTCATCAATAACATTTCAGCTTTTTTTGAATTTCTGTTTCCAAGATAGAGTTGGAGTATCTCTTTGGCTTGGTCTTTGTTGCCTCGTGCATATTCTGATTTTGCATACATAATCCACGCTATATCAGACTCTCTGTTAAGCATATTGGCTTTTTTAGCCCAGAGTGATGATTTTGAAAATTTCTTCTCATCAAAATAGGTCTGTGATATTTTGAGTGCCAAATCGTATTGTGGCTCTTTTTTATACTGCAAAAGGAGCTCTTTCGTACTCACGAGTTTCTTCGTGCTCATTGTAAAAGTACTATTTGTGTTTTTTTTCTTTTTCACTTTTGAAGATGTTTTTTCTCTAGGAATAATAATTTTTTTAGCGGGAACTTTTATCTGTTTTTTTGTCTCTTTTGGTGATTTTTTTTCAGCTCTCTTCAAGAGATAACTTTCATCAATAGTGATTTCATAGCTTACATCTTTGCGGATTGGTTTAGGAGCAAGATTCTCTTTTTTGATAGGAATCTCTTTTTTGATAAGAGTCTCTTTTTTAGGAAGCATTTTTTTTTCGATTTTTTTCACTGGAATTACAGAACTTTTTTCCTTTACATGTAATGTAAGAGATGGGGATGTACTCTTAGGATTTAAGGGCTTCAAAAATCCACCAAAATCATAAAACCAAAAACCCGCACCAATAGCTATAAGCAAAAGAGCTAGCACGCCTATCTTTTGAAGCATCTTTTTACGCTTGTATGCTTTGCATCGTTTTAGAAGTGATTCAAAATCATTATGCATCTATACACCCTAAATCTATAGCTGCCATACTTACTATGCACTCATTTGGTTTGACATATGCCTTAAGAGCATTTATTTTTGCATAATCCATTAAGGCGAAGATGGTTTTTAGCATCTGCTTAAGCATTCTGAAGTTTCCTGCGCTATAACTCTCTATACGATGGAGCTCTTTTTCTTTAAAAAGTTCAGCTAAATTGCCAAGATTATGGCGTAAAAGTTGTGATTCAAGAAAATGTTTCAATTCCCCTGACTCCAAGAGTCCCATAGTAACAACACGATGATCTCGTGATGCAAAGTGTGGTTTTTTTACAATCGCTTCGCCCTCTTGTTTGTGCATAGAGAGAACAAAATTAAAAACTTTTGTATCTGAAAGAACACGGATATACTCTAAAACATTTTCACTCAAAAGTTGTGCTTCATCTATAAGAATAGCATGCTCACTCTCTTTATAAAGTGTCACTGCTCGCTCTTT
>Ga0256840_1001363_pt1 | contig 23197 bp, 25 predicted proteins | sample 355202metaG_FD_185969 | JGI IMG/M metagenome (GOLD analysis project Ga0256840, IMG submission 185969) | Hydrothermal vent microbial communities from Mid Atlantic Ridge, Atlantic Ocean - 355-202 | ecosystem: Environmental > Aquatic > Marine > Hydrothermal vents | place: Atlantic Ocean: Mid...
TAATTTAACAATCTCTGATATGATAGAATTACGCTCTATTACAGGTAAATCAAGTAAGTATGTTTTAATTTTTGATAATTCCATAAACAAATATACAAAATTAATACCTATTTTAAACTAGAGCCTTTAGATTATGAGAAAAATAATCAAACCCGAAGGGAAAACAAATAAAAGGCAATTTTTTTTGAATAATTTTTAAGGAATAACAGGTTATTCCTTAAAATTTATTCTTCAAACCGCACCATTTCTTCATTTTCTGTAAATAGAAGTCTTAGTCGAACTCAGATTATTAGTGTCAGTTCCACCAAAAATATCTATTTCATATTTGAAGGGAGTTTTAAAAGGGAAAATAGCGATAAAGTTATTTAAGAGTTATCCAAAATTAAAGAAGAAACCGTACTGGGGAAATCCTTTTTGGGCAAGAGGTTGTTTTGTGAGTACAGTTGGTTTAGATGAAGAAATGATTAAAAGGTATGTGAAATATCAGGAGAAAGAAGAGAAAAAGGCAGAAGATCAACAACAAAAAATCGATTTCTAAAAGCCCCTTTTAGGGGCAAATCAATGCCACCTTCTAAGAAGGTGCGATTTTTACTTAGCTCAAAATTGGGCTACAATTACTCATTCATTTTATATTTGTTTTGTATTCGAGAACCACTTCGTTAGATTTCCTTCACTAAAAAACTTCTGCGCTTCCCAATTCTATTGGTAGTTTGACTTTTCATAACGAAAACCTATGAATAATTCGGGTTAAGCATAAGGTTAAATAATAAAAAAAGCTACTAGATTATAGTAGCTTTTTATCGTTAAACATTATAATTAATTATTAATGTTTTGGGTGGAAGATGGGATTCGAACCCACGACCCTCGGTACCACAAACCGATGCTCTAACCAACTGAGCTACAACCACCATTTACAAAAATATTTTGCGCTGCAAATGTAAACTTTTTATTACTTATGGCAAGGAAATATTAAATTAATTTATCTAAAGAATTTACAGCAACAAAACGTTCCGTTGTAAAACCTTCTGCATGAGTAACTCCAATTAATCTACCTAAGTCTTGCGCTCTATAATTAATACTATCTAAAAAATTTTTACTAGTAATTGGTGAAGTAGGTTCCTTACTGTTTGGATCGTAAAATTGTGAATTGTATGCTTTTACTGCATTTATTTTAGTATCCATAAAATCAGTAACATCTACCACAAAATCTGGCGTAATAGAATTCCATTGTATATAGTGGTATACATGTTTTGGTCTCCAGGCATCTTGTTTAACTCCGTTTATAGAAGTTTCAATTTTTCGTAAACCAGACAAGAAACAAGCATCACTTACCAGTTTACTACCTTTGGAATGGTCAATATGCCGATCTTCAATGGCATTACAAAGTACAATTTCTGGTTTATATTTTCTAATAATTTCAATGACTTTAAGTTGATGTGTTTTATCATTGCTAAAAAAGCCATCAGCGAAAGCTAAATTTTCACGAATTGTAACACCTAAAACTTTGGCAGCATTGGCAGATTCAATATCTCTAATTTCGGCAGAACCTCTGGTGCCTAACTCGCCACGAGTTAAATCTAAAATACCAATCTTTTTACCAAGCGATAACTCTTTGGCAATAGTAGCACCACAACCTAGCTCAACATCATCAGGATGGGCGCCAATAGCCAATATATCTAGTTTTATCATTTATAGTATTATTAATTTATACGATTAATTATTTTCAATCCAATTTATAATTTCGGAAGAATTAGGAAGTATTTTAGGAGAAATAACCATCTCTAACATTCCGTTTTTATTAATCAGATATTTCTGAAAATTCCAAGTAACTTCCGAATCCTGTAACCCGTTTTTAGATTTTTGTGTTAAAAATTGATATATAGGATGTATATCATTACCCTTGACAGATATTTTTGCCATCATAGGGAATGTAACACCGTAATTGATACTACAAAAACTTTTAATTTCGGTATTAGTACCAGGTTCTTGTGCGCCAAAATTATTGGCAGGAAACCCAATTATTGTAAAGTCTTTATCATTATATTTTTCATATAAAGCTTGTAAATCTTTATATTGAGGAGTTAATCCACATTTAGAAGCAGTATTAACAAGCATTATTTTTGTTCCTCTTAAAGTAGCAAAATCAAAGTCATTACCATCTAGTGTTTTTAGTTTAAATCGGTAAATATTTTGTGCTTGGTTTGGAGTATTAATTTGATTTGCCATTTTTTTTGGTTTATTACAACTTATTATTATACTAAGTATCGTTATTAAAGCTATTAGCTGTTTCATTAGTTTTTTTTTTATAAGATTAAAATTTTTCGCCATATTTATGTTCCACAAATTTAAAATAATTATAGAGTTTATAATTAACTTCTAAACCATAATGTGTGTTAAAATCATAATCAATTATATTTTCATAAATACTACTATTATAGTTTAAGGGGGTTCTAGCCCTATTATTCCAAGTGGTAACATAAAAACGATTTTTAGATTCTAAAAAAAAATCAGAATAAAAACTTATAGGTTTAGCAATAGAGTGGAGGTAGGAGTTAAAACCAGCGTCAATAATAATAATTTCATATTCCAGCTCTTCATTGGCAATTCTAACAGCATCTTTTGGTAGGTTGGAATTTGTAGTTGTTTTTTGTGTAGCACTACAACTAGTAAATAGTACTAATATTAAAAAGGATAGGATTAAATTTTTCATGATATTTATTTTTAATTAAAATATTCAAAAATCATTCCGAATTAGAAATCAAATTTAAGCTGTAAATCAACTATTTTTTCTTTCTTTTTAGTGTTAATATTAAGGTTAGTTACCGAAATGCCTAATAACCTTACAGAATTTTTAATTTTTTCTTGATATAATAAGTCTCTAACAGTATCTAAAACCATTGCTTTCTCTTTAATAAACAAAGGTAAAGTTTTACTTCTTGTTTGTTGTGTAAAGTCACTATACTTAATTTTCAAAGTTATTGTTTTTCCTGCAACTTTTGACTTTTTAAGACGTTTTTCAATTTCATCAGCAATTTTATCAAGTTGTTCTAGCAAAAAAACTTCGGAAGTTAGGTTGGTTTGGAATGTATGTTCCGCAGCAATAGATTTTCTAATTCTATTAGGTTTTACTTCGCTATTATGAATGCCACGTACAATATTATAATAGTAAATGCCAGATTTATTAAAATGTTCTGTAAGAAAATCTTTAGACTTTTCTTTTAAATTAAGACCAGTAAAAATACCTAGATTGTACATTTTAGAAGCAGTGACTTTACCAATACCATAAAATTTTTCAATAGCTAAAGTTTCTAAAAAAAGTATAATATCTTCAGGAGGAATAGTTTTTTGTCCGTTAGGTTTATTAATATCCGAAGCAATTTTTGCAATAAATTTATTTGAGGATATTCCTGCAGAAGCTCTTAAACCAACCTCGTCATAAATACGTTGTCTAATTTCTTTAGCTAATAAAGTGGCAGAAGGATTTTGTTTTTTGTTATAAGTAACATCTAAATAAGCTTCATCTAGCGATAGAGGTTCAACCAAATCGGTATAATCAAAAAATATTTTGCGAATTTGTTTAGAAATTTCAGAATATCGTTCAAAACGAGGTTTTACAAAAATAAGATGTTTACATTTTTTACGAGCCAATGCTCCACTCATTGCAGATCTAACACCGTATTTACGAGCTTCGTAACTAGCAGCAGAAACAACACCTCTTTCACCACCGCCACCAACAGCAAGTGGTTTGCCTATTAGTTCTGGGTTATCCATTTGTTCTACGGAAGCATAGAAAGCGTCCATATCTACATGAATGATTTTACGTTGTTTATTTATTAAATTCACAGGTTAAAAATACAAAAAAAGCTACTCAATTAAGAACAGCTTTTTTTATATTTTAGTTAGTAGTTTGTAACTAATAGGAGTTATGCTTTTTTAGCAGTACATCCTTTTTCTTTACAAGTTGCATCACATTTGTGAGTGCCTTTTTTAGCGCAACAAGCTTTTTTGCAATCTGCACCACATTTTTTACCTTTAACTACATCTTTAACATCACCAGCAGCACCTTTTACAGCATCTACAGTTTTGCCAGCAGCATCTTTTGTAGCTTCAACAGCTCCTTTTGCAGCATCAACAGTCTTGTCAGCAGCATCAGTTACAACATCTGCAGTTTTATTAGCAGCATCTTTTGTAGCTTCAATAGCTCCTTTTGCAGCGTCAGCAGTTTTGTCAGCAGCAGCTTCAACGCCATCTTTTACAGCATCAGCTCCTTTTTTTGTTTCTTTACAAGACACGAATAGCATGCTTATTATAGCAATTGCTAGAACTCCTTTAAATAATTTCATTTTTTTAATTTTTAATAGTTAATAGTATGTTAAGTCCACAAAATTAAGAATTTTAATTGAGACTGAAAGTGTTTTTATTAAAAAAATGTTAAATTATTTTATTTACTTAAATTTAGTAACCAATTTAGTATCTGATATTTTATATAAAGTACCATCAGCAATACTTTCTACGACACTATATATGTCTTTTTTTGATAATTTATTAGTATCAAATTCAACCATTCCAAGACTATCCTTAAAACTAACTTTAGTAAATGAAACACCATCAGTTTTTGATAGTTTAGATTGGATTAATCTAGCACAACCAATCTCGCAAGTCATCCCTTTAATATGGAATTCCATTTTTTGTAGTTTTGGAGCCAAATTTTGAACCGTTTTATCTTTTTGTTTTAAATCTTTATTAATTCTTTCAGTATCGTTTTTACAAGAAATTAAAGAAATAAAAACAAAAAAAATAATAAAAAGTGATTTTAAAAAATGCATTTTGTTAAAAATTAAAATTATAAGGCAAAGTTAGATGTTTTTATTAAAAATAAACGATTTTTGCCAGAGTTTAACAATAATTATGGAACATAAAAAATTAAAATGGATTTTCTTAATAACCTTATCAGTAATATGGGGAACTTCTTTGTTTTTAATAAAAAAAGCAACATTAAGTTTTACTAGTTACCAAGTAGGAGCATTAATAATGATTTTTTCAGCATTTATTCTATTACCATTTGGCTATAAATCGTTAAAAAAAGTAAAAAAAGAACATATAGGAGCATTGTTAGTAATTGCATTATTTTCAACATTTATACCATCCTTTATGTTTACAATAGCAATAGGGAAAGTAGGTGTTTCGGTTACTTCCATACTTAACTCACTTACACCATTAAATACTTTATGGTTAGGTTTTTTTATGTTTGGTGTTAAGTTTTCTAAAAATCAAGTATATGGTTTATTAATAGGCTTTTTTGGACTGATAGTTTATTTTTTAACAGGTAATTTTTATCAAGGTTCAGGCGAATACATTTACTCCTTATTAGTTATTTTCTCATCCATAGGTTATGCGTTAAACTCTAATTTAATTATGACAAAGTTGAAAAACTTGGATGCATTAAGCATAACTACGGCAACATTTTTAATAACCTTAGTACCATCAATTATTGTACTATACTTTGCAGGTTTTTTTGAAGTATATACAGGTTCGCCCAAACAAATAAATTCTTTAGTTTACATATTATTTAAAGCAGGAATAGGTACAGCATTGGCAATGATACTATATAATAAATTGGTACAAATATCATCAGCAGTATTTGCATCATCAGTAACCTATTTAATACCGATAGTAGCATTTATTTGGGGATATTTTGATGGAGAAATAATAAACCGATGGCAATTTATAGCAGGCTTGTTAATTCTTTTGGGAGTTTACGTAGCTAATAAATTAAAAAAAAATAAATGAAACCAGTAGCAACAAAATGGATTTATTTAATAGCACTTTCTTTAGTATGGGGGAGTTCATTTATATTAATGAAATATGCACTTGTAGGCTTAGACCCAATGCAAGTGGGAGCGTTGCGGATTATTATAACCGCACTTTTTTTAATAGCAGTAGGTTTTAAGAGTATGCTAAATTTAGCAACTAAAGATTGGTATTATATAGCAATTAGTGCAGTATTAGGAACATTGTTTCCAGTTTTTTTGTTTGCAGTAGCAATTGATAATATGGATAGTGCAATAGCAGCAATATTAAATTCATTTACACCATTTAATGCATTAATAATTGGCGCAATATTTTTTGGCTTTTCGTTTCAAAGGCGACAAGTTTTAGGAATTGTTATAGGATTAGTAGGCACTATTTTATTAATATTAAACGGAAATGGAATTGGTAGTTTAGGAGATTATTATTATCCAAGTTTTATACTAATAGCATCTGTAGGCTATGCCTTTAATGTAAATATTATAAAAAAACAATTACAAGACGTAAAACCATTAGCAATAACAGCAGGAACATTTGTAGTAGTGCTAATACCGGCATTAATTATATTAATAAATACGGGCTTTTTTAATGAATTTGAAGCAACTCCAGAAATAAAAAAATCGTTATTATTTATAATAATTTTATCTGTAGTTGGTACCGCAATAGCAAAGACTTTTTTTAATAAATTAGTACAAATATCATCACCAATATTTTCGACATCCGTAACCTATTTAATACCAATTGTAGCAGTATTTTGGGGAGTTTTAGATGGGGAGAAATTAACTCTTTTTCAACTATTTTCAGGTGTAATAATTTTACTAGGAGTTTATTTAGTTAATAGAGCGAAAAATTAATCTAGTTTTTCAAATTTTGAATTTTTCGAAATATATTCAGGAACTATTTCCTTAAGTAAAGAAACAATAGTACTACTAGATTTTTCTTTTAAATCAGATAAAAGATTAATTTTGGTTGCAATAATAGTACAATCGATATCTTTAACCTTAGCAATCATAATTTTATTATTATAAGTAGGTAGCGTATTTTCCTTATCGCTTAGTAGTTCTTCATATAACTTTTCTCCAGGTCTCAGACCAATAATTTTAATATCAATATCATCAGGATATTTAAAGCCTGATAGATGTATCATTTTTTTAGCAACATCAAATATTTTGACAGATTTACCCATATCAAAAACATAAATTTCGCCACCATTACCCATTGCACCAGCTTCCAAAACAAGTTGGCAAGCCTCAGGTATTGTCATAAAAAAACGAGTAATATCTTTGTGGGTAACCGTTAGTGGACCGCCGTGTTTAATTTGTTTTTTAAATAAAGGAATTACAGAACCATTAGAGCCAAGCACATTCCCAAACCGTGTCGTAATAAATTTAGTATTAGAATTTTCTTGAAGACATTTAGCATAGATTTCAGCAACACGTTTAGTAGCACCCATTACATTAGTAGGGTTTACAGCTTTGTCAGTAGATACCATTACAAATTTTTCAATCTTAAATTTATCCGATAAATCCATAATATTCTTAGTACCCATTACATTAACACGAGTAGCTTCATAAGGATTATCTTCCATTAACGGAACGTGTTTATAAGCAGCAGCATGGAATACAATGTCAATATTATAATTAGTAAAAACAGCTTCCATTCTAGCTTTATTTCTAATGTCAGAAATAATAGTAGTAAAATTAGAAACATTATTATGTTTTAAATCTTGCTGTAGATTGTATAAAGGCGATTCGGCTTGGTCTAAAATTAATAATTGTTTAAAGTCATAGGTCGAAATTTGATTCGCAATTTCACTACCAATAGAGCCAGCAGCACCAGTAATTAATATAGTTTTATTAGTAAATTCTTTTTTTAATAAAGGGTTTTCAACTTTAATAGGAGAGCGGTCTAATAAATCTTCGATTTTCACCTCTTTAATTTGATTGATGTTTAAATCACCATCAATCCATTTTTCAACAGGAGGCACAATTTTTACTTTAACATTTTGCGTAACTAATTTATCTGAAATCTCTAGCAAACGTATTATTTCAATATTCTGAATTGAAATAATAATTTCTTCAATACCATTTTTACTAATAAAACGTTCATCCACATTTGAAGATAAATATACCTTTTTTCCATTAAAGAGTTTTCCTTTTTTAAAAGGATTATCATCAATAAAACCAATAATATTATAACCGCTTTTTTTGTCGTTACTCATAGTGGCATAGGTTATAAGACCCGAATCTCCAGCACCATAAATCATAACATTAATACTCCTTTTTTTACCTAAAATTAAACGTTGGTATATCTGTTTAAAAATAAAACGACTAGCAATTAAAACAATAATATTTAAGAGATAGTGAATTAGTAATATAGAAATTGATGTTGGAATAAAAATTTCAACTCTATTAGTACCAAGATTTCTATTAATATATACAATTAAAATAGAAATAAAAGAAAATAAACTAACAGCAAAAAAAACATTTACAGCATCATTCATTCCAGTATGCCTTACAATACCTTTGTGCGAACCAATAATAAGGATACTAATAAAAGCGAAAAATATAATAAAAGGGACATGATGGAAAAGATGCGAGTTGTATAAACTAAGTTTAAAATTATAAAAAATTAAATTAGCAAGAAAAAAAGTTTGGATAATAATAGCAATATCAATAGTTAACACAATCCAAGGAGATGTGTAAATCTTAGAATTTCTTATTTTATTTATAATCTTCATACGGGGATTCAAATATACTATTTATTTGAAAAATGACGTTTAATAATAAGATAATTATGAATTATTACCCATTAAAAAAGCTTTGATAAACGCATCAATATCGCCATTCATTACCGCATCCACATTACCAGTTTCATAACCAGTTCTTACATCTTTTACTAATTTGTATGGATGCATCACATAGTTTCTTATCTGTGAACCAAAATCAATTTTCATTTTACTATTTTCAATAGAGTCTCGTTTGGCACGTTGTTTTTGTAATTCAATTTCATACAATTGTGATTTAAGCATTTTCATAGCTTTTTCTCTATTTTCTAATTGCGAACGAGTTTCGGAATTAGCAATCATAATACCAGAAGGTTTATGTCTAAGAATAGCTTTAGTTTCAACCTTATTAACATTTTGACCACCAGCACCACCAGAACGAGCAAAATCCCAAGTAATATCAGCAGGATTAATATCAATCTCAATAGTATCATCAACTAGCGGATATACATAAACCGAAGCAAAAGAAGTATGTCGTTTCGCATTACTATCAAAAGGAGAAATACGAACCAAACGGTGTACACCATTTTCACCCTTTAGATAACCAAAAGCATACTCGCCATCAATCTCTAAAGTAACTGTTTTAATACCAGCACTATCGCCAGCTTGGTAATTAAGTTCCTTAATTTTATAGCCTTGTTTCTCGCTCCACATCATGTACATACGCATAAGCATTTGAGCCCAATCACAACTTTCGGTACCACCAGCACCAGCAGTAATTTGTAAGACAGCACTTAAATTATCACCTTCATCAGAAAGCATATTTTTAAACTCTAAACTTTCTAATAAAGTAAGCGTTTTATCAAATTGCAGAGTAACATCCTCTTCAGTAGCATCCTCTTCCTTATAAAAATCATAAATGATTTGTGTGTCTTCACCATCCGATTTAACTTGATTATAATCCGTAACCCATTTTTTTGTGCCACGTAAGGATTTCATTAAAACTTCAGCCTCTTTTGGATTATTCCAAAAATTAGGATTAGAAGCTTTTTCCTCCTCATTAGAAATAGTAACTAATTTCTTGTCAATTTCAAGGTAAGTTTTTAACTTGCCAATTCGTTCAAGCAAATCTTTTATTTGATCGGATGTAATCATAAAGCAAAAGTAAGACTTAATTAAAAGATTGAAGAATTAAAAATTAAAAATTTAACAGACAATATTAAAATGATAATAAATCTATTAAGTGATACCATTACAAAGCCAACAAAACAAATGTTACAAGTAATGATGCAGGCAGAAGTTGGCGATGATGTTTTTGGAGCAGACCCAACAGTAAATAAATTACAAAAAAAAGTAGCAGCACTATTCGGAATGGAAAATGCATTATTTTTTCCGTCAGGCACCATGGCAAATCAAGTAGGAATTAACTTACATACACAAGCAGGGGAACAATTAATTTGTGATAAATGGGCGCATGTATATAATTACGAAGGAGGAGGCGTAGCAGCAAACTCAGGAGTGTCCTGTTATTTAATTGACGGGAATAACGGAATGTTTACAGCAAAGCAAGTAGAGAAAGCAATTAACGGAAATGGAGATATTCATTTAACACCAACAACAATAGTAACTATTGAAAATACAACAAATAAAGGCGGAGGAGCGTGTTGGGAATTATCAGAAATAAAAAAAATAAAACAAGTATGTACTAAAAATAATATAGCATTCCATTTAGATGGAGCAAGGTTATTTAATGCATTAGTAGCAAAAAAAGAAAGTCCAAAACAATACGGAGCGCAGTTTGATACCATATCAATATGTTTATCCAAAGGCTTAGGAGCACCAATAGGATCCTTATTATTAGGCACAAAAGCACACATCACAAAAGCATTGCGAATTCGTAAACGATTAGGAGGAGGAATGCGACAAGTAGGGTATTTAGCAGCAGCAGCAATCTATGCATTAGATAATCATGTAGAACGATTGGCAGAAGATCATAAAAAAGCAGAAATTATTGGCAAGACTTTAGAAAATCTATCTTTTGTAAGTAAAGTAGAACCAATTGATACAAATATTGTTATTTTTAACCTAATAGATTCTGTTGATGATGAAAAATTCATTAATTCGTTAAAAGAAAAAGAGGTGTTAATTTCAAATATGGGATCAGGTAAATTACGAATGGTAACACATTTGGATTTTACGGATAAAATGTTGGAGGAATTAATACAGATCTTAAAAAGTCTTTAAAATTTAAAGTCTAAAAAAAATAATTAACTGTAAGAATAAAATAAATAAAACGACAAAGAATTTATTAAATCTAAAAAATGAAAAAAAGTTTTATAATTCTGTTAGTAATAAGTTTGTTATCATTTATTGTGATTGCAAATAACAATAAAAAAATAGAACAAATGAAAAAACAAGAAATAGCCACTTTTGGCGGAGGATGTTTTTGGTGTACAGAAGCAGTATTTGAAGAATTAGAAGGCGTGCTAAAAGTAGAGTCAGGTTATTCAGGCGGACATACAATAAATCCAACATATAAAGATATAGGCACAGGAGTAACAGGGCATGCGGAGGTAATACATATTACATTTAATCCAGAAGAATTAAATTTTTCGGAATTGTTAGATGTGTTTTTTGCAACACATAACCCAACAACATTAAACAGGCAAGGAGCAGATGTAGGTACGCAATACCGATCGGTAGTATTTTATCATAATGAAAATCAAAAAATAGCAACAGAAAACTTTATAAAAGCCTTAGAAAAAGAAAAAGTTTTTGAAGATAAAATAGTTACAGAAATTACAAAATTTGATACATTTTATATAGCAGAAAATTATCATCAAAATTTTTATAAAAACAATCAGAATAATCAATATTGTAATGCAGTATTAAATCCAAAACTAATAAAGTTTAGAAAGCAGTTTAAGGACAAATTGAAGAAATAATTAAAAGAAAAAATCTTAATTGATTTTTGATTAAAGATTTGCTAGAAGTATTGAATTTCTAACAAATCTTAATTCAGTAAAATACGTATAGATAATAACAACTCCATACTTAAATATTAACCTGAGTTCGACTAAGACTTCTATTTACAGAAAATGAAGAAATGGTGAGATTTGAAGCATAATTTTTAAAGAACAATCTGTTATTTCTTAAAAATTATTCAAAAAATATTGCCTTTTATTTGTTTTCCCTTCGGGTTTGATTATTTTCTCATAATCTCGCTAAATTTCTTTGAATTATCTAGATAATCCTTCTAAAATTCATCTTCGATTATAAAAAAAATAATCTAAACTGTAAACGAATTATTAGTCGAACTCAGGTTATTAATAAGATTTTTTATTTGCTCTAAACGTCCCGTCTGTAAAAACTAAAGTTAAATCATTAGGTGCATCACTTGGGAATCTAGACGGCGGAGCAATAAACGAAAAAGTTCCTTCTATATACGCATCTGTTTCGTTAGTGATATTAAAATTAAAATTATTTGGGAGTTTCCATTTTAGGTTATTGTCTCTATTATTATAATCTTTCAGTTCCACAAAACCATATCTTTTTTTTGTTGGATCATTACTACTAAAATTGTCAATAATCCAAGTAAATTCATATTCATTAAACAAATCATGATTATCTGCTGTAGTTAAATAAGTTTTTCCGCCTGCCTTAAAAGCTACAATTTCTAATGAGCTTGAAAAGTTTTCATCATTTATTTTAGCTTTTAAGTAACTAGTATCATTTCTAATAATTTCATTTGCATCATCTTTTTTACAGCTATATGTTAAAATTAATAGTATTATTATACTAACTTTTGTAAACATTATTTTCATTTTTTTTATGGTTTTTTATTTTTCACCTACTTCAGAATTTTATTGTTGACTTTTTGGCTTATTCCCAACACGATATACAAAATTATTTATTGAAAACATATTGTATATATTCTTAGTCTTAGCCATTATTCATTTGTTAACAATTAATAAAGGAAATAATTAATTTTGATTATAAGGCTTGTTAGAAATTCAAGATTTTGATGTTTTTTGTGAATATAATAACTTAAATATTAGTATAGAATTAGATAAAATTCAGGAGCTATAATAATCAAGTTTAAAAGACAAATCCTAACTATTTTTTTTGTAATTTTAGAAATTCAAAATCTAAATAAAAAACTGAGATATGAGTTATCAAAAATTCGAAGAATACAATATAGAAACCACCAAAGAAATACAAGAAAAATACCTATCCATAATAAAAGAAGTAGGAGAAAATCCAGATAGAGAAGGCTTATTAAAAACACCAGAAAGAGCATCAAAAGCCATGCAATTTTTAACACAAGGTTACGATATTGATGCAGAAGGAATCTTAAAATCAGCATTGTTTAATGAAGATTATTCCGAAATGGTAATTGTAAAAGATATAGAACTATACTCCTTATGCGAACATCATATATTACCATTTTTTGGTAAGGCACATGTTGCATATATCCCAAATGGAAAGATAGTAGGGCTAAGTAAAATACCACGTATTGTAGATGCCTTTGCACGTAGATTGCAAGTACAAGAGCGATTAACCGATCAAATAGTAAATGTAATAGATAAAGTATTAAAACCACAAGGTGTAGCAGTAGTAATAGAAGCATCGCACATGTGTATGATGATGCGAGGCGTACAGAAGCAAAATTCAGTAACAACAACATCCGCATTTAGAGGAGCATTTAAAAATGTAGAAACAAGACTAGAGTTTTTAAAATTGATTGAAAGTAAGCTACATTAAATGTGAAATGTAACAAAAAAACAAAAAAAACTACTAATTAATAAAACAAATTCAAATGAAGAGAATAGTATTGATATCATTTTTACTAGTTATAAATATGATTTATGGGCAAGATAAAAATAGTACACCTGAGCAAGTAAAACCAGAAGATTTAGCACAAGCACAATTAGTTGCATATAATAAAGGCGATATTGATGCATTTTTAGAACCTTATGCAGAAGATGTAGAAATATATAATTTTCCGAATACACTTAAAAGTAAAGGGAAAGAAAAGATTAGACCAACATACAGTAGTATGTTCAAAAAATATCCAGATTTACATTGTGAACTAGTAAATAGAATAGTAAAAGGAAATACTGTAATAGATCATGAACGAATTACATTACAGAAAGGAGCAAAAACTTTTGAAGCAATAGCTATTTATGTAATTAAAAATAATAAGATTAGTAAAGTTTATTTTAACTAGCAAATCAATAAAAAAGCAATCAAATAAAGAGAATAATGAATTGAAGGATGTTTTTTTCAATCATTTAATCTTTCAATTTTTCAATAAAACTAATGGAACACAATACAACATTCCCAATAAAGCAAACCGAATTAGAAAACTTACGCGAAGAAGCATCGTCCTATTTAAAATCCATACAATGGGAGCAAGGATCAAGAGCAAAAAGTAAAGATGGAAAAGTAGTAAAAAAGCAAGAGAGTATTTTATTGTACTTATCCAAAGCAACATCAGGATCATCCATAACAGAAACAACATCAGTATCAAAAACAATATTAAAATTAAAAAAGCGACTATTACCAAATTCATTGGCAATACCATTAAAATTAAATAAAACTTTACTAAATATTCAAGATGCGATTACCATCGGAATATGGTTAAAAGATAATTATAATGATTCATCAGGATTTTCAGCATTAAATGAACGGAAAGCATCTTTGGCAGATTCACAAAAGCGAGAGTTTGAATCAAAAATGCAAACAGCAACAGCCTATTTATTATTCGGATTTGCATATTATGCCTTATTTGAATTAAAAGATGAAGCATCAGATGATTTATCTGTAATGAAAAATAAGTTTGCAGGCATACCGGAATTATCGTTAATATCGCCATTAAAAGGAATATCCTGTACATTATTTTATTACGATAGATACCTAAACCACCCAGATGTAATAAAATCAGAGCAAGATGTTATAGATTTTACAGTAGTTTATTTTGAATCTTTAATAGACGAAATAAATCAGCGTAAAGGATCGCTAGATTATACCGAAACCCTTGAAGATAGAACATACAAGTTAGAAAAATCAGAATTTGCAGTATCAGGGTGGGAAACTATCTTTAATGATAATGTAAAAAGTGTTGAATTTAATAAAATACAATTCGAGCAAATCGTAGGAAACCGAGATGCAAAACATTTTGCAAAACGATTGGTTGAGCGTATGTTGGCTTATGATTTTAAAGCAAAGAAAAATCCGTTTCAAGAATTAGGAGGATTTATGCCAGTATTTATGGGGTACGGAATACCAGGAACAGGAAAATCCATGCTAATAGCAGCAATAGCAACAAAATTAAAAGAATATGCAGATGCGTTAGAAATACCATTTTTATTCCATCCAATGCCAGACACATTAATATCCACATTTCAAGGAGGATCGGCAGAAAAAATGGTAAAATGGATGAAACCATTGCAAGACCCAACCAAACTAATATTTGCGCCAATAGATGATGCAGAAAATAATTTGCAAGAGCGAACAGCACAAGGCGTATCCGCAGGAGTAAAAGAAGTAATAGGCGTGTTTTTGCGTTATACCGAAGGTGCTTATGCTGTAAATTATGGAAATTCATCCGTAGGATTATTTACCAATCTGCCAGAAATGTTAGACAAAGCAGTAATATCTCGTATACAAGGAAGGTTTAAAATAGACGGTGCACGTACCATTCCAGATTTTCTAGACCAAGATTATATTTGGTGGCGAAAATTAGACAAAACATTACCAGATTTTGTAAATATGGAAAGCTCTGATTACAAATGGTTGAGTGAGCAAGGATTAGCAAAAAATTTAGGAGAAATACTAAAACATACAGAAAAACCAACAGAACAAAGAGTATTAGATATTTATGAAAATGTAGAAAAGCAATACAAAGACAAGCAACATTTGTTTTATGCGGAGTTGTATAAGGAAATTCAAAAAACATTTCCATTTTTCTCGTCAAGAGATATAAGAAACATACAAAAAGCAGTGTCCATGCGATTAACGGATTTTGATTTGCCAGAAAATTGGTTAGATAATCCAGAAATATTTTTACGAAAAGATTACGATACAAAATTTACAATGTTGCAAGACGTAATGCGCCAGAATATGAAAGGCTTGGATTTTTCTGATATTAGAAGACAAGAAGTAATTAGATATTTAGATAATATGGCAATTATTGCTGATGTTGATTTTAAACGAAAAGTAGATAATAGAGTTAAAGAAATGAATATTAGAATGGCAGCAGAAAAACAGTTTGGGAAATAAGTAATGGACAAACTTCAAAATAGAGAGTTTCTACATAAAATAGTAGATTTATTAGCTGAAGCAAAGCAACAGGCAATGCGTTCAGTAAATAAGACTATGGTCTTGACTTATTTTGAAATTGGAAGAATAATTGTTGAAGAAGAACAAGGCGGAAATGAACGAGCTACTTATGGAAAATATTTATTAAAAGAAATTTCTAAAGAATTGACTAATCGTTTTGGGAGAGGGGTTTCTGAGCAGAATTTAGAGCAAATGCAAAAATTTTACCGTGCATATACAATTTCGCAGACAATGTCTGCGAAATTTAAAATTAAAAATTCCGAAACACTATCTCGGAATTTTGAAAAATACCAATTTTTGCAAGTAAATACAAAACAATATTACCAACAACAGCTGAGTTTAAGTCAATAATAAAAGAACAATAATAAAATGAAAAAACTAAAACAAGCAAAATTATACCAACCAAATGCCATAGAAGTATCTGGGTTTTTGGTAGAGCGCTATAATAAATGTTTGAATTTATTAGGATTAACTCCTACAAAATTAACAAGTTTTACTATTGATGGAAAAGGATGGAGCCCAGAAATAGCAACAGAAAAGGGAGAAGTACATTATTTAAATAATGGAGATGCAAACCCATACGCAATAATTATATCGCCATTGCAAAAAGGGAAATGGGTATATGAGCCATTCCATAGTTTTGATAAAGAACTAATGGATTTGATTTTTGAAAATTATGAAGACGAGATTAAGGACATCACAAAAGAATCGGCTTTAACCATAGATTTTAATCAAGGAATAGATGTCTTTTACGAAACCTTTGACTTATTGAATTATAAAGACATTACAATATATTTTAATTTAATAAATGACTTGCATAAAATACAAGAAGAACAGCAAGAGTTAGTAACAACATTTAATGAAAATAATAATTTTGTAAATGAAAAACTACATCAAAAAATACTCAAATCTGTAAAAAAATATGGTGATTTACGTACCCGAAATCTAAATTTAAAAGCCTTAGTTTACGAAACAAGCTCATTTTATACCAAAGCATTTGGAGGCGTATTTGTATTTAAAGACTTTCCAAGTCCAATACTCGTATTTGAATCTAAAGAATGGCGCAATAAAGCCATAAAAAATTCAACTTATGAAGTAATAATATTTCATAAAGATGATAATGAATTACTAGCAAAATTAAAAGATTATATAGTAATAGAGTACAACTTGGACTCCATCATAAAAACAGAACGTTATAAACGAGTGAAAAAACACGTTTTTTCACAAATGCTTAAGGAAACACAACATCCAATGCAAGATATATTGAGTAATGTAAATCTATTTAAAAATTATTTAAATAAACTAGACATTGATGCAAGAAAGTATTTGATGTGTGTAGAGCGCTATGTGGAAAAATCGGATATTGATAGTAGTGTAAAAATTACTACCTTTATCTACGAAGATATATTGGAAGCAATGTATGAGCCACATTCATCATTATTAGAAGATGAGAAAACATTAATATGGAAATTATTAGTAAAAATAGCACCAAAAGACCCCGTAAATATGTTTAAATATGATAAAAATACTTTTTATAAAAATTATGAGAATTGGAACGAATCTTATAAAGACTGGATAATAGAGAATATATTAAAAGATTTAAAAAAATAGATAAAAATGACACTAGAAATTATCATATTTGTAATAGCAGTAATGTTTGGAATATTATTGTATTGGAGAGAGTCAAAGAGTAATTATTTGTATCGTTTGGCTAACAAGATAACCCATACAAAAGAATTGCAAATGAAAAAAACAGATAAAAAAGGATTTTTATTTGAACAACCATTTTTAATGCGATTGGTATATGTAGTATTATCCTTTTTAATACTATTTTTAGTGCTAAATTTTTTAACACCAATAAATATATTTAGTCCAAAATATTATGCAACAACCATAGTAGGAACTTTGGTAGGAACTTATTTTGCCTCTTTAATAGTTATGGCAAATGATAAGATAGAAGATAGTAATCACTTAATTGAAGAAACCTTAGAAAAAGGAAAAGACATGATTAAAGAAATTACCGAAGATGTAAAAGAAACTGCAAAAAATGTAAAAGAAAATATTGAAGATAAATTTGAAAATAAAGAAGTACCAATAAAAGAAACGCCAAAACCAGAAGTGAAAAAAGAAACTCCTAAAAAGAGTGGGAGAGATCGATTGAAAGAGAAAGGATTGTTGTAGGTTTTAGAGGCAAGAGGTAAGAGGTAAGAGGCAAGAGGTAAGAGGCAAGAGGTAAGAGGCAAGAGACAAGAGACAAGAGAGACACTTTGCGTTCTTTGCGTGAAAAAAACAAGAGACAAGAGACAAGAGAGACACTTTGCGTTCTTTGCGATGTTCTTTGCGTTCTTTGCGTGAAAAAACAAGAGACAAGAGAGACACTTTGCGTTCTTTGCGTGAAAAAATAAGAGGTAAGAGGAACTTTACGTGAAAAAAAACAAAATAATTAGAGACATGAATATCCCCGATAAAGACATAAAATTTCCATTAGAGAATTACGATAGATTATGTTTTTTAAAGAATATAATAACAAGTCCAAATATAGAAGTAGGCGATTATACGTATTACGATGATTTTGAAAATGTAAATAATTTTGAAAAAAATGTAAAATACCATTTCGATTTTGTTGGCGATAAATTAATAATAGGAAAATTTTGTATGATAGCATCAAATGTTACATTTATAATGAATGGCGCAAATCATTTAACCGAATCAATAACCACTTATCCGTTTGCAATATTTGGGCAAGATTGGAAAGATGCTATGAACGGAAAAACATATCCAACTAAAGGAAATACCGTAATTGGTAATGATGTGTGGATTGGCTATAACGCTACTATAATGCCAGGTGTAACAATAGGTGATGGTGCAATAATAGCATCTAACTCTAATGTCGTAAAAGACGTGGAAGCTTATGCAGTAGTTGGTGGAAACCCAGCAAAAGAGATAAAAAAGAGATTCTCCAAAGAAAAAATAGCAACACTATTAAAAATGAAATGGTGGAATTGGAGTTTAGAAGAAATAACAAAAAATGTACATTTGTTAACAGGTAATAGTGTATTAGAATTAGAAAAATCAACAACAAAATAATAAAACAATGTTAAGAAGAATTTGGAATAGAAGCATGAAAAGTAAAATACTATTAATCGTATTTTTTATAATTGTATTTACAACATTATTTATAATGCGTGATGATTTTCAGCCGTATTTATTGTTTGTAAGAAAATATATTTTTATACTATTATTAGTAGTACTGGTACTATTATTAGCCTTGCGTAAAATAAGAAGGTCCGAAACTAATGGTGGACGATTTGTTGCGTTGATACTAATGTTATTATTTCTTGGAATATTATATTTTGTAGGAGCAAAAACAGGAATGTACGCTTTTATGCAAAAGTATAACATATTCAAAAATTTAGAATTAACCGAAATAAGCAAATTGCCATTAACCAGAAATGAACGCATACAACCTTATAATAATATTGTAACTATGGCTTACGAATCGATAGGTGAAACGGAAGAAGTATCGCCACCACAATTGGTAAGAATTGATGGCGAAAACAGGTGGACAATGGCTGTGCAGCCAGCAAAAGAATATATTTGGCAGCGTGTGAGTGATAATACCGAAGAAATTTTTTCGGTACCAAGTACAACCGCATTCCCTAGGTTTGCAGGCGATAACCGTGTAAACGTAACATTCTCCATAGGCGAGTCATTATCCTTTAGTAGAAATACGTACAATGCCGTAGTACAAAAATTTAATCCGTGGCAATATTTTAATTTAGAGCCAGAAGAGGTTTTTTATATGAAAAATGATGATGGTGCATGGGTACAAGTAGTAAGTCTAATAAAATGGAAAGGCTTTTTATTTCCATATCCAGTATTTGGGGGAGTAATGGTCATAGAAAATGGAGAACATACAGCAAAAGATTATTTTGAGCGATTATTATTTGGTAAAGGAACTTATATTAGTGCAAGTGAAATGAAAGAATATCCGTATTTATTAAAACAAAATACATTATCCGAAAAAGTATCTAGACTGCAAGCAGAGTCCTTAAAATTTTTAGGAGGTTTTACCGATCCATTACCTTGGAAAATGCATACTTCTGTAAAAATACCAGATTTAAAAGACGATCAGAATCAACAACCATTTGTAACTGATTTTGATTTTGATGGGGTTAATGATAAAGCATATAATGGTTTGTACCATTGGTTTGGTTTAGAGCCAATAGGCGAGGAGCGAACCAGTTTGTCCTACAGTGTATTTATACCTGCGGATGGTAATAAAAATATGATGTATTACAACCATTCCAAAACTAAAGAAGGATTGGCAGGAGTGTCTGCAATGCCACTAAAAGTAATGGAGTCTAAAAAAGAATACGATTGGACTTTAAACAAGCCTGTAGAATTTAGACCATACATAAAAGATATTGCAGGTAAAAGACGTTTGTTTGTAATTTCAACCATAGCAGCAAAAAGAGAAGATAGTAAAAAGTTTGATGGTTCATCAACACCAGATGTTGCTATTGTAGATGTAGAGTATAGAGATGTGATTTGGGTAGATGTAAAGAAACCAGAGCAATGGAATAATACTATTTTTAATCAATTATCTAGTGTATGGCGTAGTAGTGAAGGAGATTCTGAATTTTTTAAAAATAATATAGAAATTATGGAGATAAAAGATAACGAACAAAATGTAGATGTTACTATTGAAAATGATACGTTAAAAATGAATATGCCTGAAATAATTAAAGATAGTACACAACAGGTAATAGACACCGTACAGCAAAAAGGGACAATAGAGCAATCTGCAAAAGATAAAATAAAGCAGCTAGAAGCGGAATTAGACTCGTTAAAAATAAAGAAATTGGAATCGGAGATAAATTCAATTAAAAAGAAGGTTGTGGATACGGTTAAATAGAGTTTTATACCAAATACATTTTGAAATGAGCTGAAAGAAATTGATTTAGTTTATTACTCATTGATGAGTAAAAATCTATTCATAGCCTACGTTATGGATCTATTTTTTGAAGAAAAGGAGTGATAAAATAAACGATTTATTTGGCTTATTTTAATGTGTATTTGGTATTATTCACAATTTAATTTTTCAATTAATCGAGTTTTTATTATAGAATCAGAGACTATCGTTTTATTGTTTCGTTTTATTGTCAAGTAAACAATACCATTAATTTCTTTTTCTTCATACCCCTTTGTATTTATCAAGGTGTCTTTCTCCCATTTATATATTTTAAGCTCACTGTATTCATTATTACTATATTTAGTACAAATCTCTTTCCTTTTAGGTAATAATTCAATATTGTATAGGCTATCTAAAATATTATTTTCAACAAACTGATTAGTTTTATAGTCATATAAAAAATGATAAGAACGAAAATTAAAATCAGGTAAACTATAATTTCTAGTTTCAATATCATTATAACCATCAAAATTAAAATCTCTTTTAATTGGCAAAATCATGCTACTTATTAAAGTAGTTTTTAAATTAACTTGTTTATGTTTCAAATCAATTGTTTGAATTTTTTTTTTTTTTTAAAAATTTGCATTGAGTCAATTGATGAATAAAGGCTATCAATTTCTGAATAAAAAAATTTGAAATTATATTTTGAATTTTCAAAATCACTTAGAACTAATTTACTCTTTAACTGTTCTATGTTTTTGTTACAACTTATTAGCTGAATAAAAATAACTAAAACCAATAATATTATTTTTTTCATTTCTATTTTCTTTTTGGGATATGTACTTTTGGAATGGTTGAATAGTCGTTATTTATAAATTTAGATAAATTATTTTGATTTTTCTTAAAATATTTTTCTATGCTTTTATCATCACATAAATAGGTAGTGATATCTTGTCCCCATCTGTTATAAGCAATAAATTCTTTTACATATCTGTTTTCTACAAAGCCTTTATTCTGCAATAGGAAATATTGAGAAGCTCTTGCCCATTTCGTTTTTTCATGATTATTCATCCGTATATCCATATCTCCCCAATATCCTTGACCTTCCCATTTATAATAAGGATTTAACACGCTTTCTGAATTAAAAATATGTTTTTCAAAATAGGAACGGATTATATCTAAATCATGCTTATACCAATCTATAAATTCAGAATTTGAATCTTTACAGTAATCTTTTATTTTTTTATTTCGGGATTCTTTTGATTTATGATCTTTATATTGATTACCTTGTCCTAAATAATACATGCAAATCCTATAACGTGTTTTTATAGGTTCAGAGTTTCGTTTCAAATAAAAAGAAGATCTTGTAAGTAAATTAAAATTGTTTTTAGTTAAGTTATAATATATCCATGGAATATTTGTCATTAAATTTTCAGCACCCCAAGATTCACCATATACAGTTGCGATTAATTTTGCTTTTTGCTCTTCTGTGTAAGTAACTTTTTTATCCTTTATTTTTTCTGGTTCGATTAACAAATCATATTTCGCTTCTATATGTAAAGAGTTTGTTAATTTATTGTTTATTTTAAATTGGAGTTTAAAACCCCCAGGTTCCTTAGATGTAATGTTAGTTAATAAAGTAAAACCAAAATCAACATTTATCCATTTTTTTGTAGAAAAAGATAAATTTTTATTTATAGATGATAATTTAACTTCTAGGTTATTTCTACCAATTCTTTTTTCTCCACTTATCAAAAATGTTATCAATGTAGTTTTATCAATTTCTATTGCCTCGATTTCATTTTTAAATAAAATAGTAGGTAATGTATAAATACTATCTGGTTTAGATACTAAACTTTTTTCATTTTTTAACCCTAATCGTTTTACTATATGTAATGAATGTATTTTGTGTATGATTAATTGATTTTTGATTCTACTGCAAATTTAGTGAAAATTTTTAACTTTGCTTAGAAAATGACAAAACGAATATCAGGTTATCTCGATTTATTATTAGATAAGTCATTGACAAAACAGCAACAAAAAAATATTAAAACTATAAGTATGGATATGTGGAAAGCCTACATTTGGGTAGCAAAAGAAAAATTACCAAATGCCTCTATTGTTCATGATAGATTTCATTTGGTAAAGTATCTCAATACAGCAATAGATAAATTAAGAAGGTGAGAGGTTAAAGATAATGAAGAACTCAAACATAGTCGCTATGCATTGCTGAAAAACCAAGAGAATTTAACTGAAAAGCAATGAATAAAATTTGATGCAATTAAACAAGCAAATTATGAAGTTAGCAAAGCTTGGCAAATAAAAGAGTATTTTAGAGCGCTATTTCAAAAAGAAACTAACTATATGGATGCTTTACCTATTTATTAAATGGGTAAGAGATTCTT
>Ga0256840_1001364_pt1 | contig 23187 bp, 24 predicted proteins | sample 355202metaG_FD_185969 | JGI IMG/M metagenome (GOLD analysis project Ga0256840, IMG submission 185969) | Hydrothermal vent microbial communities from Mid Atlantic Ridge, Atlantic Ocean - 355-202 | ecosystem: Environmental > Aquatic > Marine > Hydrothermal vents | place: Atlantic Ocean: Mid...
AAAAAACTTGGACGTATCGGTAACATGAGTTGTTGTTAACATAAGATGACCTGTTATTGTAGTCTTAAGAGCCATTTCAGCACTCTCATCATCTCTAATCTCTCCAACCATAACAACATCAGGGTCTTGCCTAACAACACTTCTAAGAGCTTTAATATAATTGTATTTACGTTGTTTGGGAGAATCTTTTGTTTTGTGCATAACAGGTTGTTGGCTGGCATGCTTCATCTTATATTCGGGCGGATCTTCAACTGTAATTAAGTTTTTTCTTCCTTCATGATAATCACCAATCAAATCAAGCATTGTTTTAAGAGTTAAACTTTTGCCAGAACCAGTTGGGCCAACTATATAGATACCACCAATTGAAGAATGCAAAATTGGCATTAATGCATCACACACATATTTATTAAAACCTAAACCTTCAAGAGAACCAACATGGTTACCTATCTCAGCATCAAGCAATCGTAACACGATAGAACAACCATTGTTTGTTCGGTTAGCACTTGAAAATCTTAGCGAATATTTATTGTTGCCTACTCGATTAGAAACCAATTCAAAAGAGCGTTCAATTTTTGAATCAATAATTGAGTTTCTCAAAAAAGTTCCGTTTTTTTCGCCATTCGACAAATAATTGTTAAACAAAGTATTAAACAAAGAATCCGTTTGTTCTTCGGGAAAGATTTTGTATGGAAATAAATCGCCATCAACCCTAAATCTTATTTTTGTAGGTTTACTATCCTCAGCATTTATATGAATATCACTTGCCTTTAATTCAATAGCATCAGCAAAAATATTTTGTATGTATTCATCTAATTTTCCAACAAACCCCTTGTCAATATCAATTAATGTTGAATACTTATTGTACAAATCGCCAATAAAATCACAACTTGACCTTAATTTTGTAATTTCTTTGTTTAGTGATAGAGTAATAAGCAAAGCATTATCAACATTTGACTTATAACTTGGATTATCGTCATACATAAAAATCACGCCTTTATCGCTTTCATAAATAAAAACCGCTAGCTTCTCATGCGAGTCTAAAGTTATAACGCCATCGGATAAAACTTTATTAATTACAGGCAAACCTTCAAAATCAATTACAAACTTATCTTTATTAACAATAGTTAATTTATTTTTATCTGAAATAACAGTTTTATTAAATCTATCAAAAATTCCCATCTATACACCCTTATTTAACATAATAGTTTAAATTCATCTCAAAAGAAATGACATACTCATCAGAAACTTTAAAAACAATATCTTTAATAATTGAGATATTGCTCTTATCAAAATCAAAAAATTTAAAATCAAGTGCGTTATTGGATGTAATTTTAATTGTGTAATAACGAAATAAATATTTTTCAGGAACAGGTGTTCGTGCTTTAGACTTATCTTTTATCGCTGGATTTATATAAAATGAATTAATAAATTTTAATTTAGAAACATTGTATTTAAAACCTTTTATTTGATTTGATATATTTTGTAATTTAAAAAGAAAATTCGTAAAAAAACTATTATAGTTTTCTAATTTAACACCTGCATAATCACGATGAATTAAATTATTAGTTGAATCAATATTGACTTTAAGAGAAGTGCCATCCACATTAAAAATGGCTTTTTCATAAACCTTAGAAACGTTCTTGTAATTTGAATTAATTCTATGAACTATTTTAAAATCAACATATAAATTCTTAGTATTGCATTTAATTGAATCCATTTTCCATCCATATACAATCGGCTCAAGTTCACCTATTCGTTTAATACAATCAGAAAAAAACAAAACAGGAGAAACTGTATTAAAATGTTCTTTGTAAGAATTTTTAATTGCTTTATCAATATTTTGTTTTGTTAACAATCTTATTTGACTATCATCAATTTGACTAACATCTTCTATAACATTTGGTTTTTTTATATAGTTAACATAAACAAAATAAAACAAACCTAAGACGAAAATTATAGAACCAATAAAAAACAGTAAAGAAACAATATTGTTAGTTGATTTTAAAGATATAATTCTGGACTTAGACAAAGAAGCATTATTATAAATAAGTTCAAATTCTACAATATCTTTGTCTACAGAAATCTCACTGTATTCACCTCCGCAAACAACACGTGCATCGCTGAACATATTTATAAAGCTTTTAACAGAATAATTTAAATCAGTACCTTTTACAAAAGAATCGCTTTTGGATGAAATCAAACCGTTATGAACATGAACAACCCAAAAACCCCCTTCAATTTTTAAACAATATATGACACTATCATCAAAATGTTCAGCGATAATTGATGCACCACTATAAGAACTTTTAATTAAACCAGAAATATAACCAAGGTTTCGATTTCGCTTAATGCCACTCGCCACATCATGTGGTATTGTTTGAATCGTTTGTTTTATATTATCAGAGCTTGAAATAACTAGCCAATTCATTTCAATGATAATATTTGAATTATTAAAATTAAAATTCAACACTATTTATTCACCGAACTAGAAAAACTTAAATTAATAAAAACCCCTTTTGACTTAAGTATCACCGCGTTTTTATTTATTGAAACAATCTTAAAGCCGTTTCCGACAATATCACCTAAATTATATTCATTAATTGCATTATCAACTTTAAGATAGGCACTTTTGGTTTTACCATAAAATTCAACGCCAACCAATTTAATACCTGAACCTTTTACATTTTGATTCGAACCATTGGCTAATCTTAACCTTTGTAATGCTTCGGCTTTTTTTGCTTTTGCTTCATAAAATTGCGCCTCCAAGTTTTCAATTTGAACTTTTCTTGCAAGTACATTAGGGTCTTTTGCATAAACACCAAAAGTAACAAATAATAAAAAAATGTAAGAATATTTCATATCTATCTCCTATGAATGATTGGTCTAATAACTACAACTAACATTGTTTTGCGAGACTCGCCTGTTTTGGAACCTCCCAAGAACCATGCTTTTTTACCAAACGGACTTTGTGTATTAACGCGTGATATTTTTTGATCATATCCTGCTAAAACGATTAATTCCCCACTTTTAACATGGACTCGCTCAACAAAATTTCTCACATCAGTATCAGGTTGCTGCACTTTAAAACCACCTGACTCAAAAGATTGTATTGAACGCAAAGAACTTTGTATCATAGAAAACTGCACAAGCAAATAACCATCTTCTGCCAGAACAGGCAAAATTTTAAGATCTATCCCTGTTGTGGCATTGCCTTGTGTAATGTTGGTTGTTGCTCCTGCATTACTAACAATCGTTGTTGAGACCTCCTTAATATAGCCTTTTTCGTTCGCATATTGAAATGGTACTGCTTGATTGGGCAAAGTTGAAAGGTTAATGTTTTCAACTATAGTAACCTTGCCGTATTTATTAAACAAACTGGCAACATACTTAGAACCAAAAAATTGTGAATTAACATCGTTAACATCAACCCCAAGTGAACTTGCTTGTTGTTCAGAAGAGCCAAAAAGATTTAATGTGCTGTTGTACTGTCTTATATTATCCCAAACAACATTTAAGCTAAATGATTTGTTTTGAGTATCATCTTTTGAAACGTTAAAAATAGAAATTTCAAAATTTATGTTTGTTGATATTCGCTTATTGAGCATTTTTATATACGAATCAATTCTATTAAGAACAATAGGTTTATCTGTTACTGTTATTGAAGATGTTCCTTGTGATAAAAAAACAGTTCCCGTTTTTGAAACAAAAGATTTAACCGTATCACTTATGTTGCTTAAAATATCAAAATCGCTAGAAAAAGCAGAGTTATGACCAGATTGAGATTGATTTGAAAACCCACCTTGTGCACCACTTCCTGATGATGCTATGCTTGATGATATACTTGAATTGTTTTTTGTGCTTCCTGCAAAACCTGAAATAAACCACGTTTTAGTATCGTGTTTAAAAATATTAACCTCATTATTAATTAGAGACCACGAAAGCCCGCACTTTGATGTAATATAATCCAACAAACCAACAATATCACCTTCAAAATCAATATAGAAAAAACCTTTACTTAATTTAACACTTCCATCATAGAGTTGAAACTCGTGCGCATCTTCGCTAATACGAACAACAACACCAGTCTTCTTAAAAATATAATCAGCTATATAATCAATAGATACTGGAATTGTTGATTTATTGATTAATAAATCAGTATAAAAAGATGGGGGGTATTCAATTTTATGAACGATTGTTTTAGTATCAAAATACATATCGTCATTATCAACCACTTTTTCAGCAATAAAGCCCCCTTTTTTTAATTGATTGCCGTATTCAAAATCATCATCAACGCTCTTTTCCAACTTAGAATTAAAGGTCGTTGCACAGCCTTGCAAAAAGAAAATTACTAACATTAAATACTTCATTATTTACACCTCTTGTTGCAAACACGCAACACGTTATTTTTATACAATTTAAAAATTAAATTACTATTACCCAAGCCTTTAAATAAAAAATTTAAAGCCGATGAAAGGTTTTCTTTTTTAAAAGAATATTCGTTATTGAAAACAAGCTCAAAACCATTAAGTTCATACACGACATGGCATTTATCAGGCTTGTTTAAAGAACACCAGTTTAAGAGCACTGATTTAAGATTATCTCCTTTATTTATTTTGTATGTGTTTAAAACCAATGGCTTATTAGCCAAAACAAAATTAAAACAATGTGCATTTAAACTCAATGCCAACAATAAAAAAATAAATAATTTATATCTCATAACTAATCACCATTTGAGAAGCATTATTTAATTTCAAAGACAATAAAAAGCCATAGTTATTGGATGCTAAATTTTTATTAAGCACATCAATAAGTGATAATATCGCCTCGTCTGAATCTATAAATTGAGCATCTGAATCTATTTGAGAATCTAGTATCCATTTTTTATTGCCTAACTCATTAATCAATTCAACATTTAAATAATCTGCTACTTTTTGGAAACACTCTAAAAGAGTATCATCCTTTTTAATGACTATTGGCTTTGAATTTAATTGAACAACAACATCAGAATCTTTAGTTTTAATTAATTCTAATTCATTAACAACACCTTCATCATTACTATTGGACTCTTTATTTGCAACAATAAAAGAATCTTCAACCAACTGTTCATTATTTTGATTAACTAACTCAAAATCACTTTTAACATCTTCAAAAGTATTTTGTTCTAAGGGGTTGTTTACATTACTCAAATCTGTTGCCATATTAAAACTAATTAATTTATTTAAAGCATCAACTTTAATTAAACAATCATCTTCACAAATAAGAATAAGAAAACGCTCAAGTGATATTATATTTGTATTTATTAAAAATGGTGAAGGTTCAAAATCATAAAAATTATAGTAAGAATTATTAAAATCATAGTTATACCCAAAAACACCAATAACACGCTTAAGTTGTTGAGTTCTATCATCAAAGACATTTAGATTATTACGCACAAAAGTATTCTTAAAAGACGTTTCAGTCTTTTTGCTTGTATAAAAAACGCTTTTAATTATATTGTCAGAGGGAATTAAATTAATCTTCTTGTTTTGAGCACAACCACTCATATAAAAACAAACTAAAAACAAAATTATAAACCTCATTACACGCCCTCCACTTTAGTTAGCTTAATGTCTTCATGTATCATAACATTTATCAAATCACCATCTTTAAAACTAATTGTATTTTGAATATCGATATAATTCTTAGCTGTAGAATTAAACCCTGTATTGAGACCTTGTGTTAGGTCTCTTAATGCCTTATCACTTGAGGATAAAGCCTCGCCATTACTTGCACTTAAAGAAATCCCACTTCCAACAAGGCTAAAAGCTATAAATCCACCGTATTTCTTTAATGAGTGTTTATTAACATCACCAGATATGCCGCCCGTTCCATCGGATGAAGAAGCTAGTTGTTCAAAATCAATAACAAAACCATCAGTTCTTTTTATTTTGTTAACAACTAGTGCCATTCTTTGTTCTAACACAGGGTTTTGAGTAATTATGCTTTGTATTGTTCCAGAAACCGTTGAACCTTTATCAATTAAAACAACATTGTTATTAAAGTCATAAACATCATCTTTAACAATCCCAAAAAAATACGAGCCAATATAATCACTTGAACCCTTTGATCTAATCACTATTTTAATCACCGCCCCAATAGGTAAAACAAAATCCGAAGATGGGAAAAGACCTAGACCTGCTTTGCTATTTTTTGATTTAAAAACAAAAAGCTTAGGCTCTCCTCCGAAATTTGAATAAAGCTGTTTTTTAGACTCGTTTGTAAAATCAACTAAATTCCAAGTGTTGTTTTTTTTATTGGTCTCAATATTTGCATCTTTTTTTTCACTTAAATAATCAGCACTTAATCGTTGTTTGCCTTTATTTATTAAATCAGAAAAGATACCTGATTGAGCAACCTCTTCATTTTCAGAATCACTAGCCTTGGCTAAAGAAGCCCTTAACTGTTCGAGTTTGTTTTTTTTAAAAGATGTGTTTTCTTTAGGTATAAGATTTTCATCTTTAGACACAACTACCGCTTTATTGTTATTAAAAAAAAGATTACTTACAAGCAGAAAAAGAAAACCAACGGCGAGATAAACGACATACTTAAAGTCTTTTTTTTGTTCAATTTTAATATCTTCACTCATTATTTTAACTCAACAAAAAATACAGTTGAACCATCTGTGAACTTTAATTTTTGATGAATTCCAGCGACTCTATATGTGTTTGTCCGCCTCATGTACTTAAGGTTACTAATAACACTTAATTCATCTTCCACTATTGAAGCAACCGAAAAAGCATTAGCAATATTATCATTGATTTTAACGTAAGTAAAAATACCATCATCGTATACACTTTTAACAAAAGACGTATCATAATTATAACTAGAAGCAATAAGTTCATTATCTAAATTGGGGCTTTTAGAAATTTTAAACGGTTGTGAAAATTTATGTAAAGATTCTTTATTGTATTGACTTGAAACAACTAAACAGCTTGATGCGTTAATATCCATCGTAACGACCAAATGAACACTTGTTTTATCTTTTAAAATAAATGTAACGCCAACACTGTTTTTATCAGAATTGATAATATTTTTTGGAAATAACCAAAAATCCTGAGGAAAATCATCATCTGTGACGCTTTTCCACAATGCATCATTAGAGACTAAAGACAGTTTTATATCCTCATAAAACCGTATGTGCAAACCCTTGATTATAGATGCGCTAACTGCGTGCTCTTGTTGTGCATCGTTAATAATAACACTTTGACACTCTAAAGATGCAAACACCTTAGAACAAAACAAAACTAATAAAACTATAAATATTTTCATACTAACTCTTATCCTCAATTATTTCCCATGAATTAAAATATATTCCAAGAGGCGACTCAACTAATGCCTCATTAATAGATACTAAATCGTTTTTATCATCTAAACTTGTCAACTCATCATAAGACATAAAACTCCATTGAAGGTTGACCACCAATTTTGTAACTTTATCACTCTTTAAATTCTTTAACTTAATGTAAAATACACTCTCATAAAAACTTCTATTCTCGCCATAATCATCCATTAAAGACGTTGGTATCTCGTTTTTGTGGTCGTGACTTACCACACGAGCCTTAAACTCAGCACAAGATGAGCATTTTGAGTAATCCTTTAGATAATCATATATAGTTAAGCCTTTTTGTGTTACAAAAAAATTATTTTTTATAAAGTCATTTTTTAAATTGTCAGACAAAAAAAGCATGCAAACAGCCCAGTCATTGTTTATTGTTGCTTTAACAGATGAAAAACACTTAGTTAATAATCTTTTTAGTGATGCATTAACTGTATTGGAGTAATAATCACGCCTAACATCATCAGTGCGCGTAACAGTCCAGTTACCATTTGGATCAAGTTTAACCCAGCTTATTTTATCATCGTGCTTGTAAGCATTAAAAACATTGTTTGCAAAAATACTAACCGATACAATACCGACAACCAATAAAAATAAAATAACAACTAACAAGCCAATAACAAAAGACTTAGAGCCTGTTGTTTTAGCTATAACATCTCCAGTGTTGCCTATTAATTTAATTGATTTATTACTCATTACGCCATACCCACATACTGTTTAACACCACTTAAAGTATTTTTTGCTAATTTAATACTTGCTCCCGATGCTTTGGCTGAACCACCACCACCACGAGCAAAACCTGTTAATAAAAATAAAGTTAAATCTATAGAAGAACCAATTAAAACCAAGCTAAAAATAACCGTAACAGCAATAACCGCCAAATCCCAAGCACTCGAAACTACAACACTAATACCGCCATTAATGCTTAAGTATGCATACAGCCCTAGCAAATCAAAACTACCTCCGACAAAAAATTGTTTGAATGCAGGGCCCAAAATCCCATAGCCCAAGTAGATCATAGAAAGCAAAGAACAAATTTTTAATACTAAAGACAAGACAAACATAAAAGCAAAACCTCTAAGCACCCCATTTGATAAAAAAGATAATTCTTCAACAAGCATTAGAGGAAGCATTAAAAATCCAAAAATCGAAAGAATTGAAACCCCAATAGATGAGAAAATATAAATAAGAATAATTTTTATAAACAAAGATAACATAGTAGTCCAAAAAAAGAAGGAAAGAACAAGCAAAAATAAAACAACCGCAACAATCTTTAATATAGAAAGAGCATCTGTGACAAAAGACAAAGACATTAAAATCATTTGAATAGCTTGAAAAGTAGAATCTTTTCCTCCATCCCCAATAAAAGCAATGCCCAAGGCTTTAACCAAGTCACTTCTTAGTATAATGTACTGACTAATTAAGTAATTCCAAATAGTGGGGTTTGCCAACCAAAAAACAAACATCAAAAAAAACAACTTATTTATTATCAAAACATCAAAGTTAAATTGCCCTTGTTTATAATTAATCATCTGTCTAAAAACATAAAAAAACCCAAATCCGAATAAACCTATTTTCATATAAAACAAAATAACATTTGATTCAAGACCGTTTCTTATAACATTATTTACTTCTTGAGTTGTTATATTAATATTATTAAACAAAGAAGAGGGTGATGGTGAAGATGCACACCAACCGATAACAGGAATCAAAATTAATAAAATTAATAAAAAATATTTCATTTAGTTGCCCAAAAACTCGTTTATATCAAAATTTCTTTTAGAAATAGATTGAGCTTTGATTAATTCTAAAAAATCTTGTCTTTGTTTTAATTCATCAAATCTTTCACTATCTTTAGTTAAAATTAAATGCTCGATAGAACCGATCAACTCCTCAAGCTGTTGAGACATAAGCAACAATTGAGCATTGCTTAAATTAGCACTTTCACCAAGTGATAAATCTTGCAATCCAGAAATAACCCTTTTTTGTTTATCCAGTATGTTTTTGCGTTTAGACTTAAAGTCTTTCCTTGATGAAACATAATACATACTATTAAGAACGTTTTTTTGATTTCTAAAATAGTCTTCTCTCCATTTAGTCATTTCTCCACCCAGTTCAGGCGACACATCCTCGATAAAAGACAATATAACGGTTAAATCTTCACTTCTAAGTAAGTTGTGTGTATAAAAAAGAACTTCTTGAATATCTCTGTACCAGTTTTGATTAACAGCCAAATACTGAATAACATCGTATTCATCAAGAGCCTTTATATTATTAATAATATCTCTTGAGTCTCTTATTATTGTAGCAATATCCTTTAATGATTTAAAAGTCTCGTCGAACAAACCACCCTCTTTAAATGCTCTGACTTGCATAGCTGATTGTTTAATAAGTTCTTGATAATCTTTTATGTTTTGCAAAAAATTCTTAATTTGATGAACTGTGTTTTGAATATTTGTTGCATGATTAGGTGCATCATATACAGCAAATTGAGCATTAGACATTAAAGAAAAAAACAACAAATAACAAAATAAAACTTTATTAAACATTATACACCTCATTTGAGTTAAGATTTAATGTGAACTTATTTAGGAAGAAATCATCAGGCTCAAAAACAAGAACTTTGGAAACCCCTATTTCTCGTTGTATTATTAAAAATTCTTTTCGCGGTATCAAGCCCTTAATTGCATCAATCTCACCATCAGTTAAAGAATATGTTTTTTTGTACAACTCTTCATTCAACTGAGAATTAGGAAAGAAAAACAAAGTCGATACCGAAGTACGCAAAGCTTCCCAAAAGGGAAGTTTAGAAAACTCATAAGCACTTTGACTCATTAGCCAAAAACCAAAAAGGCGCTTATTGCCAGTTCGTGAACCCAAATCAAGATAATCAATAAATTCAGGTATTTTTAAAGGTACGTGCGATTCATCCACAGTTAAATATTTAAGCTGAGATGCCTCACAACGATGCCTGAAATTTGTTACTATTTGAAAAATCAAACAATAATAAGCAATGTTTTGAAGCTCTTTAATTTCGCTAATGTGTTCAAGATTAAAGCAATTTAAATTAGATAATTCATACACCTCATTGCTAAAAAAATCCTTATAAGTGCCGACAATATAGTCATTGAATTTAATTTTTATATCATTAGAAAGAGTCGAAAACAACGTTTTGACCGTATGCATTTCTTTTCTCATTTTACAAACAATCGAAGTAAAAGACTCTATACTTTCAATTTCGTCATCATTTAATGTGTTATTAGACATTAATTGAAGTAATCCTGATAAAAACTTAATGAATTGAGTATCATTCACCCCTTTAATATAGTCATTAAAAGGATTGTAAGCATATTTTGGCATCTCAAAAATCTTTGAGTTTTTAAAATTATCAGCTAACTTATAAGAACCTTTATCAATGTCTAAAAAAGCCAAAGAAGGCCTCAATCTTTGCATCATCGCATTAACATGGTCTTTATGAAAAGATTTTCCGCCGCGAGTCTCACCATCGCTAATAGCGACCGATTTTTTTCCAACGGATAAAGACAGTCCAAATAAAATACCATCCCTACCCTTATAATAACAAATTGGCTCATCATGAGATATGTTTTCAATGCGAGATTGACCGCTATGACCAGTATATAAAAAGGATAAGCAAGCATATTGGTGTGAATTCATTTTAAGTTTTCGGGCAGATCCATTGTGGCCAGAAGGCAACAAAGAATTATAAGCCTTAAGAATCCCAAACGATTCCCATGAGATTTTAGCATCGGCTGATTCAATGCGACCATGAATATCATTTTTAACTTTAACTAAGTTAGTTACATCATCATCAAAAACAACAACGCCATAACAACATGTACCCCATGATACGTTCATGTATTTTGCATCATTAAGTTCTTCAAGCTTTTTAGAAACATTTTTATTTTCAGCGATAATTAATTCATTAGATTTTGATGAGAATAATGTTTTTAAAGGATTAAGGGTTATTGATTCTTGCTTGTTCTTAGCTGATTTAAAAACAAGTGCTTTTTTTGCATCACTATAGATATTAAAAGAACTAAATAGCATAAAATTGCCGACTGTATCGATAATGTGATTATTTGTTGTGGCTAAAAAATCAGGCTTCACAGAACCAACAAATCGATTGACTGAACCAATAGCAATGTTTGTATTATTATAATCACCACAATTTAGCAAACTTAAGCCTTTGTATGAGGCTTTGTTAATATCTCCAAGGTTTATACAGGCTTGAACATTATTGTCACTAACAACATCTTTACCGCACAAATAATCAACGTTAAAAGTAGCTAAAAAAGAGAGAAAATTAACCACCATTTGATTGTTTAGTGTTTCTATGCGGTAAAGCTTGTTAAATGATTGTAGCCGCGCCTTAAACGCAACAATCAATTCATTAAAGTGAAGTGCATGTTTTTTTATATCATCTTTAACAATATTAATATAATAATCTTCATTCAGACTAGAGAAATTAAATTTTAAAATAGATTTAAACAAAGCCAAATAATCAGAATTATCTTTAGCAAGATTACATTTGTATTCAATAACAAAAAAACACTTATTAAGATAAAACCCTTGAGACTTAATGTGCTCTATATGTTCATGTATAAATTTATTTGACTCTTTATCTTCGGTTGGATTAATAGACAAAGAGTTACCTTTATACTTAATTAAATATTGATAAAACACAAAACTATCACCAAAAACTTCTATGGCTTTTTTCATATTTGCTGAAATATTCAGCATAATGTCTTTCGTTAAAGTGCACTTATCATTAAAGCTACAGTCAAAAAAAACAAACAAGTTCCCGTCTTCTGATACTAATAAATCAGAGTAAAAATCAACAAAGGGAAATAACTTGTCTTTTGTGTGTTTCATTATTAAGCAAATAAATTATAGATATAAGATATTAAAGTAAAAATCCAGAACAAACCAATGATCAAACCTCCGTATTCCATTATAGTTTTTGTAAGACCACTTCGAGGATCCAATTTATACATGATTACTCCTGAAATTGTCAAAACCATTGCCGAGAAAAAAGCCACATCATTAGCAATAAAATTCAAGAAAAATTGCATTATTGTTCTAAAATTTGCAAATAAGCCACCTGTACTACCCCCTGTTGGAATAGTCGCCGTAATAGAAAAACAATCAAAACCAACAAGCAAAAACAAAAACAAAAAAACAAAACGCATTTATACACCCTCTTCTATTATATTTAATTCAATATTTTTATATGTCGTTGAGTCTATATAATAATCAGAATTAAAAGTTGTTAAAAAAATAAACAATGTTTTGGGGTCGTTTTTATGAATAATAACAAGCCCCCAAAACCCAAAAATTAAAAATAAAATCCCAAAATAAAAATTTATAAGTATAATGAAAAAAATACTTACTGAAACAAGATTAAAAAGTAAGCTGTATGAAACATTTAAAAATGATGTTTCAGCAAACAAAGAAATTTCTTTTAGGTCATTCATAATACATACATGTATGGAAACATAATACCGCATAGTAAAGCAGAAATAATCAAATGGCAAGAAAAATAAAAACAAAAGGTTATAAAAAAACAGTACAAACTTATGTTCTCGAATCTGACCAACTGGAATTTAAAGAATTTGTAACTTATCTAGTAAAAGATATGAATTATAAAGGTTCGAGCTACTCTAAACTTTGCGTTGCAGGGGCTAAAATAATTATAGATGTTTTTGAAGGGCTTGATGAAAAACAAGCAAAGAATATAGAAAGCTTTGAAGAGCTTGAAAAAATAATAAGAAATAAACTAGAGCTTAATTAATTTCTAATATTTCATCAACACACCTAACGCCAGTTTTAAAATCCATGTCTATATGTACAACCAAATCAATACATTCACGAAGTGTTGTGATTAAGTCTTCTTTAGCAAGCTTTTTGTTCTCGTCAACCATAAGAGTAGCCATTCGAGAAATAGTTAAGTTTGCAGAATGGGCATGTATTGTTGAAATAGTACCCGAAAAGCCGCCTTCTAGAGACTTAACGAACGTATAAACCATTTTAGGTGAGAGTAACTCACCCACAGCTAAAAAGGCAGGACTTGAACGAAAACAAAAACTTAAAGCATCGCAAGGGTCGCTTTTATCCTTATTTACATCAATCTCAAAACCGTGTTTATAATCTAAAAACAATTCTTTGGGATCTTCAAGAACCCCAACACGAATATTTTTATTTCTTAGAAAATCATTTAAAACGCACCGCATTAAAGTGGTTTTACCTGATTTTGGAGCACCTGAAAAAATTATGTTTTTTCCCTTCTCTAAAAAAGACAATATCAACAAATATTGTTCATGACTTAACATGTTAAATGAAATCAAATCTTCAGAAGTAATCTTTAATTTTCGAAAAAGCCGTATAATCATAAAGTATTTATCATGATCAAGATTGTAAGATGGAACATAAATACTTATTCTGTGATTAGAAAAACCAGTAAATGAAACATAATTTACACCTTTAAAATCCCCATGTTCGTTTATAGCAATCTGACAAAAGTGAGCAAAATGCTCAGGTGAATCAAAACATTCATCGTGATTATAAAGCTTACCCGATTTTGAGAATGTTACATTGTTATAAGAGTCAACATAAATTTCTTCAACATCTTCATCATTAAACAATGATACAAGGCAAGACCCCATTTCAAGTACAACTTCGTTAATATCGTATATATTAGTCATTTTTGAGTTTCCGAAAAAATTCGTTATTAATAAAAAGAAATCTTTTTTTAATTGATGGTGGGCATTTAAATTCTTCACCTTTAAATCTAAAGACCTCAATTCGGTTAAATAAATTTTCAATTTTTATTAGAAGTTTATCATTAGATGATTTATACACAACAAAGTCCAATTGATTGTTAGATAATTGTTTAATATAAAAACCAAATATTTCTAAATATCTGTCATAAGACTTCATAAACAATTCAACCTCAAAAGCAAATTTATCACCTTTATAGACACCTGACAAGTCAGGATAATGCATACCTTTATTGTTTATTTTATTACTATAATCTAATAAAGCGCAATCAGAGAATTGTGCATTAACTATTCGAGCAAGTAAATCACGGCACATATAAGAATGATAAAACATTCTATCAGAAAGCTTGCTTGGATAAAATAAAGAATAAGATTTGTACACATCTAAAGATGCAATATTAAACAAGCCATTGCTATTTAGATAGTATAGCTTTGTTTTTTTATTAAATGAAAGTTTAACAATAGTAGAATTTAACAACCTCTTATTTATTAGAGCATCAATATGTTTTTTAGCATTTGATGAATGCCCATATAAAACAACTAAATTACTATGAGTTATCCAACGAGAAATTAAAATATAATTTAGTGTTTTTTTTTGTAATTTAGTTAATCTATTTTTCATTATCACATTTTAGATTCAGATGAAAGTGAATTGAGTTTAGCTACAACATCGCTATTATCATTTCGACAATTAACACCTTTATTGAAATCAATTAATTTATCAGGTTTTAAATCACTTTCATTTTTTTTATCTTCTTCATATGATATGCGCTGATTAAAGTCCTCCTCAAGTTGCTTTCTAACTTCACACCTAATTTGATTCTTTAACTTATCAACATCGACATAATAAAAGGATTTCAAATTAAAAACAAAATAAAAAAAAACAACAAAAAAAACAATTCCAAACACCAATAAAAATAAATCATAATTCATATAAAAAACCTAAATTTCCACATGTGGAAATAAAAAAATAATAGTCCTAAAAAACCAAATTTCCACATGTGGAAATTTCAAAACAACATTGTCACCCATGACAATTTGAACCCTAAGATTTATCTTCCTAGAGATAAATCGCGAAGTCTTTAGCTGCTCCCAAGCAGTTAAAGATTGCAACCCTAGTTGCAACAAATACAATCGAACCCATTCGATTTATTTGCCATACTATAGAAACAAAACATTGAAAAAACAACGTTTTTTTAATGTATTTATAAAAAAATATTAAAAGTCAAAAAAGAGTGTTGAGCGAGCGAGCCGAAGGCGAGCGGGTCAGGGAATATAGTAACGATAGTGGAGAGATTCCCTGACCCGCTCGCCTTGCGAGGCTCGCTCATTAAAAACAACAATAAAAAAACGCACTTAAAATTAAAAATAAATTAAGAAACCCTTGCAATATAAGGCTTAAATAGAAAAAAAAGGTGATTTAATCGAAGCGTTCAGCGTAGATTAATAGCGACTCATAACGTTCAGGCATGAGTCGCTAAACCGTACTAATTTAAATATTTAGGTAGTACTATAAGGTAGTAATCAAATATTACCTTATAGTACTACCTAAAATCATGTGGATATGGTATAATATATCACCAAAAAAAGACCTTTAAAATAACTAAACACCCAAATTTCCACATGTGGAAATTTGGCTATACATATAATTTCCACATGTGGAAATTTGGAGGAAAGAATGCTAGTGAAAAGCTTTTTATTTATTGACCAAAACGTAATTCAAGTCTTATTTTTGATGTTGAATATTTTAATTATAATTGGATTAAGTCCTCTTAATTTACAACGAGAAGAAAAAGCAACTAAAATCTTACTGATTAAAACAAGAATTAATTTAATGCAATTAATGTTTTTTACCAGTTTAATTTCTTCAATTATTATTTATTTAGCATTACAAAAAACCAACCTTTCATTTGCTGAATATTTTTCAATCAAAATAAAAGAAAACATTTCAACAATAGCAATAATTCTCACATTGAGTTTTCTAATTAAATTTTTTTACATGCGTTATATTTCTGTAACTGTTTCAAAGTTAAAAAAGAAATTAAGGGTTTCACCGACTGATGAAAAAATTTCAACCATTGATGAATCAATGCATAAATTTGGCGAAAAATTAAAATATAATCCTTTTGATTACATCGATATAAAAAAAGGTGTTTTCGTTGGATTAGATAAAAAAAAGCCAATTTATATTTCATGGGATGATTACAAGGAATACAACAAAGAAATTCTTGGTGCAACACGAAGCGGAAAAGGTGTTGTTGCATCAATGATTTTATATCAAAAGATTTTGAAAGGTTGGGGGTGTTTCTTCTTTGATCCAAAAGGAGATAAATTCATACCTCTTATTATGAAAAAAGCGTGTGATAAAGCAGGAAAAAAATTAATCATTATTGATTTTGTGGATGGCAAGAAGGGAATATATGCTCCATTTAGAGGAGGGTTTTTAACAAAAATAAAGGAGAGAACTAAGCAGATATTTAAAGTTAGAAGGACAGGCCTTTCATCAGATTTTTATAAAGGCAAAGAAATAAATATGATTGATGAGGCCCTGGAGAAAACCAATAGAGGCGTTGAGAAAATATACAATCACTTAAAATCAAACAGATATAATAAAGACGATGAAACGGCAATTGAATCTATTTTTAAAGAATTGTCAAAAATAAAACAAATCAGTACGCCTAACGGAAGAGTACCAATTGATTCTATAGATAAAGAATTACTCTACCCAGCACAATTCAATAATAAACACGTTGGAGGAGTGTCAATTGCAAGGGCGATAATGGAATCCCAAGTTGTATATATCCGAGGTGATATATCCGATGAGATGATAAGAAACCTTACTAAATTATTATTAACGGAAGTTGTACAAGAAGTAAGAAGGCTTTACAGAAAAATGAACAATCACTTATCAATTGATATTGATGAAACAAAATTTCTAATGTCGGAAACAGTATCTGATGCATTAAGTATTATTCTAGGTTTTGATTGTGACATTACTTTACAATACCAAGCAATAGAAGATATTGAAACATCTATTGAAAAAGACATTGACATGAAAGCATTGGCAGAATCAATACACCAAAACACACAAATTAAAATTATTCATGGCGGTTTGTCCGACGGGACAGCTGAATACGCGCTTGAGAAAACAGGCACAATTACTAAGAATGTTGAGTTCCAAGAAAAAACAAAAACCCACTCTCTTGGTGCTGAGATTTTTGAAGGAGAAAAAACAATTAAAGTACACGAAGAGGAACTCTTTACTAAAAATGACTTTTTATCAATGCCGCAATTTACTTATTGTTTTTTAATGAAAGAAAAAAAAGCAAGAATCCTTAAATCTTATTTTGTTGACGTAAGTGACATGAAAGTAAATTATGATGATTTAGAAAAATAAAAAGCCCCTTAATTAAAAGGGGCTATGGGTTAATGCGTTAAGCCGCTTTGTCAATTTGTAAAGAACTTAAAAAGCTTGAATCAATTAAATAATCACATGCTTTTTGAGCAAGAGAGCAAGCCCTCATTAAAGCTCTATTGTCCTTATTCAACAATTTGTGCCAAGAATCAATATAAGCTAAGTGATTTTTATCAATTTCTGTTTCTATACCTAATTTAGAAGACAAGAAAACAGAACCTAACTCAGCAACCAATTCTTCAAATGCTCTTGTTTTATCATGCTTATGATAATCAATTAAAGACTTTCTATTTAATCTGCTTTCATGACCTGTCCAGTGAACTAGCTCATGAAGCAAAGTTGAATAATAACTTTCTTTAGATTTAAAAGTATTGATTGTCGGCATAACTATGCAATCACTATTAGAAGAAAAACAAGGTGATTTTATGTTTTTATTTAAAACCTTTGCATTTACTGATCCAACAAATTTTTCCAAGTAAGAATCTTTTGATAAATCACTAAAATTAATAGAAAAATAAATATTATTAAATACATACTCATCTTCATTAATATTCTCAATTTGTGATATATTAAAAACAACAAATGTTTTCATAAAAAATATTTCTTTTATTTCATCCTTTTTGTTTTTATCTTCAACATTAATAAAATCAAAATAAAATATTCGATGACCTTTTGAACCTTTTTTAACTTTTGCATTTAAAGTTAAGGCTTGTTTGTAAGTCATCCATACATTATTTGTATAATTATTTAATCTCATTGCTAAATACAAAGACAATGAATTAACACCTTTATAGTCAGTACCTTTATAATTTACACTGCTTGATATATCAATATTAACTTTACGCCAAACAGGCAAATCACTTTTTAATGACTCAATAACACTATCAACTAAAATCTTATAATCTTTATTCATAACAACTCCTAATTTAATTTTAAAATTAAACTAAGAAATTAACCCGTACAGGCTAATTTCTTAGCCTGTACAATTATTCCCATAAGGAATAATTCAATAATACTATATGTATGGAAAAAAATAAAGAAATTGTTTATTTAAAAAAAGCCCTACAAGAGTAGGGCTTTGGGGTTGGGTGTTAAGCAAGAAAAGGTTCTATTAATTCCAAATCTGGATTATATTGCTTTTCAATATCTTGCATTTCTGTTTCGATATTTCTAACAATATTATTAATTGCTAAAAGAGATTGATTTAAACCTCCATCTTCATCACCAAAAATACAAATTTGATTTTCAATGTTGCTTGAAACTTTTTTTAGATTTTCTAATTGTGAGAAAATATACATTTTAATTACTCCTAATAATATTATAAAATAAAATTAGAACCCAACCTTTACAGGTTAGAAGTTCTAACCTGTAAAAGACATTCCCATAAGGAATAAATCCATAATAGCAAATAAAAAAAGATTTTGCAAACATGTATGGTTAAAATAAACCATCGCATAAACAAAGGATTTAGACCACTAGAAAAAAAGGGGAGACTTATCCACATACTAATAGTTTGCGATTGAGCGTAGAGACCTACGGATCTATCTCGTAGCAATTGAACCAAGCTGTTAGTATGTGGATAAGTCTTCCAAACAAAACAAAGGGCTAGCCCTTTAAAACCCAAAGTATTTAAAAACGAAAATAGAGGAAAGGAAAATTCAAAGAAATCAAAGTGAATTTAAAGCGTTTTAAGAGTGTTTTAAAAAAAAGCCACACATAGGCATGGCTTTTTCATTCTCGTTGCAGCCATCGGCACTTCTGCCTGTTCTGCAAGTATATTTTAACACAGCTAACCAACGAAAACAAATCATTCTCGTTTTTAAATACTTTGGGTTAGCATTCAGTGCAAAGGGCAAAGCCCTTTCGCATGGATGGCGAGTAAAGCGAGGGCGGCTCTTAATTATAAGCAAAACTAGGTAATAGTTGGCTTGAGTATTTTAAACAAAACCAACTCGAGCGTAGCGAGTATTAATTATGAGCGCAGTAAATTCATTATATTCATTTGGTTGGAATAGGGTTGTACGATTAATGAGCTAAATTGATATAGTCGGTGGCTGAGCAAACATCAACAAAGCCACCCCGCAAATTTAATCTATTTAAGCTATATACTAAATCTTTATATTCTTTTAAGGAAAGGAATAAAGGAAAGGTTTTAGAATGAAGCTATATAAGGCTTAAAACGGTATAGCTTACCCGATTTACTAGGGGTTCTTACCCGATTTACTAGGGGCTTACCCGATTTACTAGGGGTAAAAACACCATCTTACCCGATTTACTAGGGGTAAAAAAGTTAGAAAACCAGCTAAAAACATCATCTTACCCGATTTACTAGGGGTAAAAACACCATCTTACCCGATTTACTAGGGGTAAAAATAGAGTAAAAACACCATCTTACCCGATTTACTAGGGGTAAAAATAGAGTAAAAACACCATCTTACCCGATTTACTAGGGGTCACTTTAGGGGTGTAAGTTGAGCTTATTTTTACGTGCACTTGATGCTTTAAGGTCTTTAACGTAACTATAAGTTGCTGTTAATTTATACTCAATTTCAATCATTTTATTACCATTGTAAAAAAATTTGGTGTTGCTGTTATCATAAGGAATAATAAAACCATTTTTTTCTAAATCCTTGAATGCTTTAATAATTGCAATCTTTGCTTTATCTATCCGTTCAGGCAACAAACCAGTAGCAAGCAGATCTGAGTAATAGAATATATAGCGATATAATCGCCCATTTTCGTCTTGAGTATAATTTGCATTAGTCCACAAAAAGGTAAATCGCTTAACCATATATCTTGCTAATAGGCACATCTTATTTGACGGAAAGTAATACTGAGAAAAACTACTTGAATTTATACTTGCTGTTAAAAACAAGGGTAGCTGAATGTAGAACTTGTCGTCATCCTTATCAACCTCTATATTTGTCGAAATAATCGGCCCGGAATGCTTTAAAACGCCATTAAATCTTATTTCAACATGGCAAGAATTTAGAATTTCTAAATAAAGATTAATCTGAGCGTAACTCCGAGTTTTACCTAATAATTTAAATTCTCGCTCAAGCTGTCCCTTGGTTAAGCAAAGCAGGGAATAGTCGTCAGTATGATAAGCATTTTTTTTGTTCTGTATAAATAATTTTCTTAGTATTTGTTCGAGTAGCTCCTCATTATCCGAGGGATAAAAAAAATAAGTAATGCTTTTAACTACGATAATTGCAGGTTTAATGGTTGTTTCTATTTCAACATCTGTTAGATGATTATTGTTTCTAACTTTGACAAGCTCTTGCACTACTAAATTGCTTTCTTTGATTTTTGCCTTACTTGCTGTGTATTTATCGGCTAAATCCCAACCCGCAATGGCGTTAGAATAATCAATAGACTTTCTTTTGTTTGATGGAAAAAAAGTCGAAAACATATCGTATTGATAGTTTTTAGCCTCATTTAGAACCACCACCCCTTTTTTTTTATCTTTATCCATAATATTACTCAAAAATTAATAAAATAGCCTTGATTGGAATTATCTTGTTGTTTTTTTAAAACAATGAGCGTTTAGCGAAATAATGCAAAGCAAGAAAAGCTACAAAAATAAATCATACCTTAAAATCATCAATAAAAGAACATAAATCATCTCCAACATCAACACCATGTTCTCTTAGAAACTTATAAAACAAATCAAGCTTCTCCTTATCAACTGAACCTAATTTAACCTTACTAACCGCATCATCAGCTAAAGTGTTAGATGAAATAGATTTAGTTAAAGCAGAAACATCAGCAACTATTTGAGAAAAAGAATGTTTTTCCAATAAAAGAGAAATAACAAAATCCTTAGGCTCTAATAAATAAAGTTTCTTAATATAGACAGCAGAAGAAATACCTGAAACCAAAACAGCCTCTTTAAAATCAGAATCAAAAGACTCAAGAGCCAAAATATCAGAAAGTCTATTTTGTTTAAAGCCTGTTTTTTCGCAAAACCTTTTTTTCCACCCTCTATCGCAATCAATTAAATCACGATACTTAACAGCTTGTTCACACAAATCAAAAGGATGTAAATTATCACGAGCAGAATTTTCAATAACCTGAACTAAAAACCTTTGCTTATCATCATCAAAAGAGGATATAACACAAGGAACTTGAGAAAACTGTAAATGCCCTTTATCAACAAGATAACGACATGCACGTAAGCGGCGTTCACCAGTAGCAAGGAGATACAAATCATCTTTATAGTGGCTAACAACGAGATTTTGAAGAACTTTACCCGCAGACAAAATAGAATTAGCAAGAGAAACAATACGCTCGTCATCAAAAAAAGTGCGAGGTTGTTCGCCAGTAACAAGCCTATCAAGAGAAATTAGTAAATAAGAAGATGACTGAGAACTTAAGCTGTTTTGAAGCTTAGACATAGAATTAGACATATCAAGACACCACAATTGAGATGATTTTAGTTAAAAGAAAATCAAATTCTTTGTTAACATCAGCATTATTAGAAAAAAGCCACACAGGTAAAGAGGCATCAACGGCATCAGGAACCATCTCGCGTTCAAACAAACAAGAAAATAAATTAAACTTAGAATCATAAAAGGAATTAAATTCATTTATTAACTCAGGATGCTTCTTGCTCTTGCCACGAACTTTATTAAAAAAAACATAAGGCAAAGAAGGAAGCCCTTGGTTAAAGCGTTGGCGTATATTAGAATATTTTAAAACAAAATCATTAAAACCTAAAACAACCAAGGGTTCAGGTGCTAACGGAGTAAAAACAAAATCAGCACAAGCAAGAGCACAATCAAGCCTCAAAGTCAAAGTAGGAGGCGTGTCGATTATAATATAATCATAAGTACGAGATAATGAAGAAATGTTTTGCTTAAAATTAAAAAGGACATCACCACCAAAATAATCAATCTCATTCAAATTACCGCCCACCTCAATCATATCAATTCCCGAAGGCGTTTTATGAATCAACGGAGAATAATTAGAATGAGTAAAAAGCTTTAGAATTTCACCTTTACCTACGGGGTGAGAAGGATCAAGCATGTAAGAAATCGAAGCAGGGGTTTCTTGATCTATAACCAACACAGAAAAACCAAGCTCAATCAATTTAAAAGCAATATGAAAATTTGAAGTAGATTTACCAACCCCACCCTTTGAATTTGAACAACAAATAACCTTACCCATAAAAGCACCTAAAATTAAGAATCATCAGAATCTGAAACAAAATCAGAACGTATTAAAATCTCATCATCTTCACAAAAATCAAAAAAATTAGAGACAGTAAAAAAATCAGCCTCAGATAAAGCACCATCTTTTTTCTTTCTCTGTAGCAAAGAAAAAAGAGATTCAAGAGTAAAACAAAAAGCTTTATTTTTCATAAAAGTAAAATTGATATAGAATAAAAGTATTATAGGTAATATATTACCGTAAATCAAGAAAAAAATTAATTTTTAGAATAAAAAGGAAGACCATTAACTGCATCAATATAATAAGGATTTTTTGAAGGGTTAGATTGAATTTGACGAATACGTCTACCGCTAACAAAACCCCAACGTTTAGCAAGCTCTTTTTGAGTCCAACCTTTTTTTTGATAAATAGATTTGAATTTAAGAGGT
>Ga0256840_1001365_pt1 | contig 23178 bp, 18 predicted proteins | sample 355202metaG_FD_185969 | JGI IMG/M metagenome (GOLD analysis project Ga0256840, IMG submission 185969) | Hydrothermal vent microbial communities from Mid Atlantic Ridge, Atlantic Ocean - 355-202 | ecosystem: Environmental > Aquatic > Marine > Hydrothermal vents | place: Atlantic Ocean: Mid...
GGTAGTTTTTACTCCACATTCATAAAGTTTTTCAAGTTTAGAAGCTCTATCTACTATAGGATAGAGCCCAATGTTTTTACATGGTTGAAATTTCATAACTTCTCTTCTAAAAGTTTTGGTGCCAAAATGGTGTCCCAACAACAGGAGTGCTTGGACTTGCTAGCTCTCTTTTTGGCATTATTCCAGCTTTGTAGCCCATGCGACCTGCATTTACGGCTAAACTAAAAGCCTTTGCCATAGATACAGGGTCCTTTGAGAGTGCAACTGCTGAGTTTATAAGTACCCCATCATAGCCAAGTTCCATAGCTTTTAGGGCGTCTGAGGGTCTTCCAATTCCTGCATCTATTATGAGATTAAGTTTTGGAAATGCTTCTCTTAGTGTTTTTAAGTTATAAGGATTTGCCAAGCCTCTTCCTGAGCCTATTGGGGAACCCCACGGCATAAGGATTTTACACCCAGCATCAACGAGTCTATGAGCCATTACCAAATCATCAATCATATAAGCAAATACCTCAAAACCATCTTTTACCAACTCTTTTGTAGCACTTATTGTCTCGTATGGGTCTGGTTGAAGGTTGTACTGGTTTCCAATAACTTCAAGCTTTATCCAATCTGTTTGAAAAACCTCTCTGGACATTTTAGCTATAGTAATTGCCTCTTTTGCACTATGGCACCCTGCAGTGTTTGGAAGCACTTCTACTCCTAGGGAGCGGATTATATTCCAAAAGCTCTCTCCTGCATCTTTGTTTACCCCTTGTCTTCTTAGAGATACTGTCACAATCTGTGCATTTGAACTTTTGATTGCCTCTTCCATTATGGCTGGAGATGGATATAAGGCTGAGCCTATTAGAAGTCTTGAATCAAACTCCTTTCCTCCGATTTTAAATTTATCACTACATTTTTGCATTTTAACCTCCGCAAATTGGAGAGAGAACTTCTATGCTGTCTCCCTCTTTTAGTATGGTTTTGTCGTACATATCTTTTGGTATAAAGTTTAAGTTTATTGCTACTCCCATATAATCCTCACTAAATCCAAGCTCTTTTAGCATCTCTTTTATTGAAATTCCCTTCTTTAGCTTAACCTCTTTAGCATTTACTACTATCTTAATCATTTAATCCAATCTCTTTTAGTAGATTTTCCACAATCGCTGGAGCTACTAGCCAACCGTGTCTATATAGTCCATTGATTCTACTTAGCCCTTTTGAAGTCTCAACTCTTGGAAGATTGTCTTTAAAAGAGGGGCGACAGTTTGCCTCGGAGTTTATAACTCTAGCCTCTCCAAAGCTTGGATGAACTGTGTAGAGGGCTGAGAGTAGCTCCATGGTTGAGCGAACTGTTATGGGTGAGGTATCTTCTGTTTCTATCTCAGTTGCACCTATGACATATATGTTTTTTTTGCCATCTATTGGAGCTTTGAAATCCTTAAAATACTCAGCCTCTGTTTCACTAAAAGTTATAGTTCTTGGAACTATGTATATGGTGTATCTAGGATGGACGATTCTAGTTGGTCTAGTTATTTTTATCTCATCAGTTTCAACCCACAAAATCTCACCTCTAACCCCTCTTAAATCCTCAAAATGCTCCTTCGCTCCAAGCCCTCTAGCATCAAATACCCAATCAAACTCAACGATCTTATCATCCAAAAAGACTTTTTTAGGCTCTATTTTTTTAACTCCACAAAACTCTCTAAATACTACATTTGGATGCTCTTCTAAAAATTTTGTGCTAAATGCCATAAAGTTTTGAACATCTATAACGCCCTCATTTTTAACCCAATATGCCTTTTGATGATTTTGTAAATCTGGCTCAAGCTCCATAATCTTATCTCTATCTAATTCCTCTATAACTTCTGCTACATCAGCCTTTGAGCTAAGTTTTGATATAAAGTGGTTCAAATCAGCCATATCTTGAGGATGAGAAGTAACGATTGAGCCCTTTTGTTCATAACACTCGCTAGCTCCAATCTCTTCTAGAAGCGATGGCCACAACTCAATAGACTTCAAACCAAGCTCAGCTACTTCAGACTCTGCTCTCTCAAGCTCAACATAGGGAGCTAACATTCCTGCTGAGGTAAATGCAGCCGAGTTAAATGCCTTTTTGGAGTCTTTATCAAACAGGGTAACTTTGTGCTCTTTGTTTTTTAGTAGATTTATTGCTATTACTCTTCCTAAAAGTCCTGCTCCAACTATTGCTATATTCATACTAATTGTCTCCTTTTTTTTCATTTGCATAGTCTCTCACCTCTTGAGATATCTTCATTGAACAAAACTTTGGTCCACACATTGAGCAAAATTCCGCTTTTTTTGCTGAGCTCATAGGCATAGTTTCATCATGGTACTCTAAAGCCCTATCGGGATCTAGTGAAATGCTAAATTGATCCTCCCATCTAAACTCAAACCTAGCTAAACTCATAGCATCATCTCTAGCTCTAGCTCCGGGGTGTCCTTTGGCAATGTCTGCTGCATGAGCTGCTAGCTTGTAGGTTATGAGTCCAACTCTGACATCCTCTTTGTTTGGAAGACCAAGATGCTCTTTTGGTGTTACATAGCAAAGCATAGCACAGCCATACCAGCCAATCATAGCTGCACCAATCCCTGAAGTTATATGGTCATACCCTGGAGCAATGTCAGTAACTAAAGGTCCAAGCGTATAAAATGGAGCTTCATCGCACCACTCAAGCTGTTTTTCCATATTTTCTTTTATCAGATGCATTGGCACATGTCCTGGACCCTCTATAAGGGTTTGAATATCATGTTTCCATGCAATCTTTGTAAGCCTTCCTAGCTCCTTTAGCTCTGCAAATTGGGCTTCATCATTTGCATCAGCTGTTGAGCCTGGTCTTAATCCATCCCCCAATGAAAAGGTTATGTCATAACTCTTCATGATTTCACAAATCTCTTCAAAGTGGGTATTTAAAAAATTCTCTTCATTGTGGTGCATCATCCACTTTGCCATAATAGAACCACCTCTGCTTACTATGCCTGTAACTCTGTTATGAGTTAGAGCAATGTGCTCCTTTAAAAGTCCAGCGTGAATTGTGAAGTAATCAACTCCCTGTTCAGCTTGCTCTATGAGGGTATCTCTAAAAAGCTCCCAAGTTAAATCCTCAGCAACTCCTCCAACTTTTTCTAAAGCTTGGTAGATTGGCACGGTTCCTATGGGCACAGGAGAGTTTCTTAAGATCCAATCTCTTGTAGTGTGAATGTTTTTGCCAGTACTTAAATCCATAACAGTATCTGCACCCCACCTAGTAGCCCATACCATCTTTTCAACCTCCTCTTGGATAGAAGAAGTTGTAGCGGAGTTACCGATGTTTGCATTTACTTTAACCAAGAAATTTCTACCTATTATCATAGGCTCAACCTCAGGGTGGTTGATGTTGCAAGGAAGTACCGCTCTTCCTTCTGCTATCTCTTGTCTTACAAACTCAGGAGTTATCTCTTGTGGTAGATTTGCACCAAAGTTTTCTCCTTTTAGTCTATTTTCTCTTTTGCTATCATTTAAGTACTTTTTAGTCATAGCTAAGTTTTGATTCTCTCTTATAGCTACAAATTCCATCTCAGGAGTTATTATGCCAGCTCTTGCATAGTGAAGTTGTGTTACATTTTTACCCTCTTTTGCTCTTAGTGGGGTTCTGTATAGATTTGTTGAGCCTGCAGTTGCAAATTTTAATTGCTCTTGAGAGTTATATCCATCATCTTTTGGCTTAACTACTCTTCCTTCATAACTCTCAACATCGCCTCTTTTTTCAATCCAATCTTTTCTTATGCTCTTTATGCCTCTTGTAACATCAATGCTTACATTTTCATCGGTATAGACCCCAGATGTATCATAAACGCATAGTTTTTCACCATTTGAGAGAGATATTTCTCTAAAAGGCACCTTTATATCTTTAAAAAGTTTACCATTGACATAAACCTTTTTAGAGTTTAGTAAGGGCTCAGTAGAGATAACATCGTTTGAGCCAGAAAAGTAACTGTTGTGTTTTTGTGTCATGTTTTTTCCTTATTGTTGTTTTAGCCAATAAGGAAGGGAGATTTTATGTAGAAATTATACATGTAGCTCTCTTCCTTACGCTAGTTTTACCTAGGTCAAGTTCAACGGGTAGGAAAATCCTTCTCAGCCTTTTGAGGCACCCCGAGAGATTGATGGAGACATTCTAGTAAAGTAAAGATAAAAGATAGATTAAATCCGAATTAGGCAATAGGATTTACCAAATTAGCACTTACACCTAGCCTATGGCATTTATAAAAAATCATCGCCTAACCTTTTGGTTAAGCTCACATTTTTTACAACACCCTAAACTATATAATTCAGGTTAAAGAGTTGGAGTCTAATGTAAATTTTTTAGGTGCATATCTCAAAAATATACTCTTTTTTATATCCTCTTTCTAAAATTTCAGTAATTTTAAGATTTTGAAAGTTTATTGACTCAAAATCCTTGATAGAATTTACTTTGTTCATCGCTAAATACCTAAGAACAAGTCCTCTATATGCTTTTGCCCAATGACTTACTACTTTACTGTTTTTTATAAATTTCAAAGTGATGTAGGGTTGTTTTATTTTATAAAATTTTTCATAAAAAGACGCTCTTAGATCTACTATAACATCATCTTTTAAATATGAGTCTATGCTTGTACTAAAATGCTCTTTATAAAAAAGTTCAGGTTTAAAACCATTTATAGTGGAGTTTTGTTTGTACTTATAAAGAGGGATTAAATCATCTGCTTTAAGAGGACCAAAGAGATTTGAAAAGATTATGGTATTTTTATCTATCCAATCTTTAGCATCTTTTCGTAAAGATGGATAGTCTAAATAATTATACGCAACTCCGCTATATCTCTCTATCACTTTAGATGTAGCTGAATTTAGTAGGTCAGTATCTCTATACTTTATGCATTCTGATTCATTTTTTAATCCAAAAAATTTTTTTAAATTTTCGACTGAGGTTTTCTGTAAAAAATCAATATAGATTTTTACTATGTATAATCTTTTATCATATAGTTCAGGGAAGCAAAAGCTATTTTTATCTATCTTTGCTGCATAAGCAATACTACTTTTTGCTTCACTTGGAGAGAATAGTACTTTCAAATTGTTACTCCAAAGAATAATTTTTTTGTTATTCTATCGAAAAAATTAAAAATATACTCAAAAAGCATTGACATTAATAAACTTTTGAGATATAATTTCACCTCACAATCAGGGGTGCTGGTGTAGCTCAGTTGGTAGAGCAGCTGTCTTGTAAACAGCAGGTCGGCGGTTCAAGTCCGTTCACCAGCTCCATTTTTTTGTGCGTAACAGTGTTTGACCAGGAATAAATTGGTAATAAAAAGGGTGAGATACTCAAGTGGCCAACGAGGGCAGACTGTAAATCTGCTGGTTTTTACCTTCGGAGGTTCGAATCCTCCTCTCACCACCATTACATATGCGGGAGTAACTCAGTGGCTAGAGTTCCTGCCTTCCAAGCAGGGTGTCGCGAGTTCGAATCTCGTCTCCCGCTCCAAGATTTTATTTAGCTGGGAGCTGTTGAATTTTTTCTGCTTGCGACTACTACAGATAAAGTTCAGTAGACTCTTCTCTAAGCCTGTGAAATCATTTTGTTATAATATGTTGCTATAATGATGCATTGCAATATGCTCATATGGCTCAGAGGTAGAGCACTTCCTTGGTAAGGAAGAGGTCGAGGGTTCAAGTCCCTCTATGAGCTCCATAACTTAGTCTAAATAAAAGACTTAAAAAGTACAGAATTGTTAGGCTTTCGCACTATGCGAACTTGGTAATTTAGTAAAAAATAAGCTTGGCTTTGATTTTACAAATAAATTAGATAATAAAACTTAAAACTCATATGGAGGAAGATATGGCTAAGGAAAAATTTGAGAGAACCAAACCTCATGTTAACATAGGTACTATTGGTCACGTAGATCATGGTAAAACAACACTTACTGCTGCAATTTCGGCAGTACTAGCAGAAAAAGGTCTAGCTGAAAAAAAAGATTTTGATCAGATAGATAATGCACCAGAAGAGAGAGAAAGAGGAATTACAATCGCAACATCTCATATAGAGTATGAAACAGATAAACGCCACTATGCTCATGTCGATTGTCCAGGTCACGCTGACTATGTAAAAAACATGATTACTGGTGCTGCTCAGATGGACGGAGCTATATTGGTTGTTTCAGCTGCTGATGGTCCTATGCCTCAAACTAGAGAGCATATTCTATTATCTCGCCAAGTTGGTGTACCATACATTGTTGTATTTATGAATAAAGCAGATATGGTTGATGATGAAGAGCTACTTGAGTTGGTAGAGATGGAGATTAGAGAACTTCTTTCAGAGTATGATTTTCCAGGAGACGATACTCCAATCGTAGCTGGTTCTGCTCTAAAGGCACTAGAAGAAGCTAAAAGCGGTAATCTTGGTGAGTGGTCAGAGAAGATTATTGAATTAATGAATCAAGTTGATGAGTATATTCCTGAGCCAACAAGAGAAACAGATAAAGATTTCTTGATGCCAGTTGAAGATGTTTTCTCAATCTCTGGTCGTGGAACGGTTGTTACTGGAAGAATCGAAAGAGGTACAATCAAAGTTGGTGAAGAAGTAGAGATCGTTGGAATTAGACCTACACAAAAAACTGTTGTAACTGGTGTTGAAATGTTCCGTAAAGAGATGGAGCAAGGAGAGGCTGGAGATAACTGTGGTATACTTCTTAGAGGTACTAAAAAAGAGGATGTTGAAAGAGGTATGGTTCTTTGTAAGCCTGGCTCAATTACTCCACACACAAAATTTACTGCAGAAATCTATGTTCTTAGCAAAGATGAGGGTGGAAGACATACCCCATTTTTCAATAATTATAGACCACAATTTTATGTAAGAACAACAGATGTTACAGGTTCAATCACTCTTCCTGAGGGAACTGAGATGGTTATGCCTGGTGATAATGTAAAGATTACAGTTGAGCTAATTGCACCAATCGCTATGGAAGAAGGTACAAGATTCGCTATCCGTGAGGGTGGTAGAACTGTTGGTGCTGGTGTTGTTTCTTCAATTATTGAGTAAAATACAATAAAAGAGAGGAGTTTTTCTCCTCTTTTATTTAAAGGCAAGTTAAAATGACTGTAAAGATAGGATTAAAGTGTACTGAGTGTGGTGAGATTAACTACACTACAACAAAAAACTCTAAAACATATACTGAAAAGTTTGAAGCTAGAAAGTATTGTTCTAGAGATAAAAAGCATACAGTTCACAAAGAAGTAAAACTAAAAAGCTAATCACATCCCCAAAAGGGGTGTGATTAAATTGAAGGGTAGTAGCTCCAATTGGTAGAGCAACGGTCTCCAAAACCGTAGGTTGTGGGTTCGAATCCCCCCTACCCTGCCACTAATTAAGGTGAAGATATGGAAAAATTGATAACTTATTATAATCATTCTAAGGCAGAACTATCTAAGGTTATTTTCCCGATAAAAGAGCAGATAAGAAATGCTTTTATATCTGTTTTTGTTGTTGTAACTGTTATATCGCTCTTTTTAGCACTAGTTGATGCGATAATGTCATTTGCTTTATCATCCATAATATAACGAAGGATTAAGATGGAGCACAAATGGTACGCTATTCAGACTTATGCAGGTAGTGAACAAGCTGTTAAGAGAGCGATAGAAGAGATTGTCAAGAACAATGCTATGGAAGACAGACTCAAAGAGATTATAGTTCCGACTGAGGATGTAATTGAAGTTAAAAATGGTAAAAAAAAGATAACTGAAAGAAGTCTTTATCCTGGTTATGCATTTGCACATCTTGATTTAGATACTAAGCTATGGCATATGATCCAATCATTGCCAAAAGTGGGTCGCTTTATTGGAGAGTCTAAGAAGCCTACTCCATTGAGTGAAAAAGATATTCAGTTGATACTTGAGAAAGCTCAAAAGAAGGGTGCACCTAAACCTAAAATATACTTTGAAACAGGAGAGAGTGTTAGGATCACAGAGGGTCCTTTTGCAAACTTTACAGGGATTGTTGAAGAGTATGATATGGAGCATGGAAAGCTTAGGCTTAATGTTTCAATTTTTGGTAGAAGTACACCAGTTGAGATTCTCTATTCACAAGTAGAAAAAATAGTTTAAAGGATAATAAATGGCTAAAAAGGTAATTGGAGAAATTAAATTACAAATAGCTGCAGGTAAAGCAAACCCATCACCTCCAGTTGGTCCAGCACTTGGACAAAAGGGTGTAAATATAATGGAGTTTTGTAAAGCTTTTAATGAAAAAACTAAAGATATGATGGGTTTTAATATCCCAGTTGTTATTACAGTTTATGCAGATAGAAGTTTTACATTTATCACAAAGCAACCTCCAGCTTCAGATCTTATAAAGAAGGCTGCGGGTATAAAAAAAGGTACAGATAACCCACTTCTAAACAAAGTTGGAAAATTAACAAAAGCTCAAGTTATGGAGATTGTTGAGAAGAAAATTGTTGATTTAAATACTGCTGATAAAGAAGCAGCTGCTAGAATTATAGAGGGTAGCTGTAGAAGTATGGGTGTAGAAATAGTAGATTAATTTTACCCTTAACCACTTAGGGCAATAAGTGGAAGCAAAAAAATGCGGAGATAATAATGGCAAAAAAGATAAGTAAAAGATTTCAAGAGTTATTAAAAAAAATAGATACAGATAAAAATTATTCGGTTGAAGAGGCTATAACAACGGTTAAAACTTTAGCTTCTGCTAAATTTGATGAAACTGTGGAAGTTGCATTGAAATTAAATGTTGATCCAAGACATGCAGACCAGATGGTAAGAGGTTCAGTTATACTACCAGCTGGGACAGGAAAAAGTGTAAGAGTTGCAGTAATAGCTAAGGATGCTAAGGCTGATGAGGCAAAAGCTGCTGGAGCGGATTTAGTTGGTGCAGAGGATTTAATTGCTGATATTCAAGCTGGAAAAATCGATTTTGATGTTTTAATAGCAACTCCAAATATGATGGGACTTGTAGGAAAAGTAGGAAGAATTTTAGGACCAAAGGGAATTATGCCTAACCCTAAAACTGGAACAGTTACAATGGATGTAGCAAAAGCAGTTGAAAATAACAAGGGTGGTCAAGTTAACTTTAGAGTTGACAAACAAGGTAACATTCATGCTGGAATTGGAAAAGTTAGTTTTGATGAAGAGAGCCTAAAAGCGAACTTCAATGCATTTTTGCAAGCCATAAATAAACAAAAGCCTGCAGCAGCAAAGGGAAGATATATCAAAAAGGGTGCATTGTCACTAACAATGAGTCCATCTGTAAATCTTGACACATTAGAATTACTAGATATAAAATAATTGCACAAAATTGTGCTTAAATCTTGATTGGAGATAGTTGAGGCTGTGCTTAATTGGGGTAACCCTCTCAGCTTGAAATCACCAGTCGGAAAGGAGAAAGAATGAAAAGAAGCGAAAAGGTTGAAATTGTTAACATTTTAACTGATGAATTTAAAACTTCCGGCGCTATTGTAGTGTGTGACTATAAAGGCTTGAATGTTCCTCAGCTTGAAACTTTAAGAATAAAAGCTAAAGAAGTAGGAGTTAAAGTTAGAGTAGTTAAAAATACACTTGCTACTATTGCATTAAATAATGCAGAGATAGAAGGAATAGAGCTAAAAGATACAAATGTATTTGTATGGGGCGAAGATCAGTTAGATGTTACAAAAGTAGTAGCAAAGTTTGCAGAAACTTCGAAGATATTTAAGATTAAAACTGCTTATATCGATGGGGAAGTTTGTGATGCTGCTAAAGTTGAAGCTCTTTCTAAAATGCCATCTCGTGATGAGCTTATTGGAATGCTACTTCAAACTTGGATGGCTCCAATTACAAACTTCACAATCGGTCTTGATGCTCTTAGAGCAAAAAAAGAAGAAGAGTCTGCTTAAAAAAGTAAATTAGGTTTTAGTACGACCGTAAGGTTGTGCTTTGAAGACGCGTGAATTTTTACTGGGCTTTCTCACAGAGAGTGCAAGCACAAGGCTCAGTAAAAAGATGACAATAAAAAGTCTAGTACGACCGCAAGGTTGTGCTTTAGTAGAGCGTGAATTTTTACTGGGCTTTGCTCAGTAAAAAGATGACAATAAAATAAAAAACATAGGAGATTGAAAAATGGCAATCACAAAAGAAGATGTATTAGAGTATATTTCTGGCTTAAGCGTAATGGAGCTAAGTGAGTTAGTAAAAGAGTTTGAAGAAAAATTTGGTGTTAGTGCTGCTCCAGTTGTGATGGCTGGCGGTGCTGGTGGTGATGCTGGTGCAGCTGCTGAAGAAAAAACTGAGTTTGATGTAGTACTAGTAGATGCGGGTGCTAAGAAAATCAATGCTATTAAAGCAGTTAGAGCTATAACTGGACTTGGTCTAAAAGAGGCTAAAGAAGCTGTTGAGAGCGTTCCTACAACTCTTAAAGAGGGTGTATCTAAAGAAGAAGCTGAAGAGATCGCTAAACAAATTGAAGAAGCTGGTGCAAAAGCTGAAATCAAGTAAATTAGATAGAGTGTATGTAGTTAGTGAGGGGTCTTCCCTCACTTTTAAAAAACAAATAGAATTAGTCGTCGACTTTGCAGTGTAAAACTGCAATAATACTTTCCTTTTAAACAACCTCGTGAGGTAGACTTATGTTAAACAACCTTAGATCTGGAAATCGCTTAAGAGTAGATTTTTCCAAAGTACCAAGAAAGATTGATGTTCCAAATTTACTTCAGTTACAGCAAAAGAGTTATGAATACTTTTTAAATGTTGGTAATTCTGAAGTAGAAAGCGGCATTGAAAAAGTTTTTAAATCAATATTCCCAATTCATGATCCCCAAAATAGATTAACTTTAGAGTATATAAGCTCAGAGATTGGGAAACCTAAATATAATGTTAGAGAGTGTATGGATAGAGGATTAACCTATAGTGTTAATCTAAAAATGAATATTCGTTTAATTTTATGGGATAAAAATGAAAAAACTGGTGAAAAAACCGGTGTAAAAGATATAAAAGAGCAAGCTATATTTATAAGAGAGATTCCATTGATGACAGATAGAACATCTTTCATAATCAATGGAGTAGAAAGAGTAGTAGTAAATCAGCTCCATAGAAGCCCTGGAGTAATTTTTAAAGAAGAAGAGAGTACTACAGTAGTAAATAAACTAATATATACTGCACAGATTATTCCTGATCGCGGTAGTTGGTTGTATTTTGAATATGATGCAAAAGATACTCTTTTTGTAAGAATTAATAAAAGAAGAAAAGTTCCAATTACAATACTTTTTAGAGCATTAGGATATAGTAAGCAAGATATTTTAAAACTATTTTATCCTGTTTTAAATATCAAAATAAAAGATAATAAATTTTTAATGAATTTTGAACCAGAGAATTTTGTCGGAAGAGTAGAGTTTGATTTAAAAGATGAGGATGGAAATCTTTTAATTGCCGCTGGCAAAAGACTTACAAAGAAGAAGGCTCAAAAGTTTTTGGATGATGGAGTTAAGTATATAGAGTATCCTGTGGAGATTTTAGTAAACAGGTTCTTATCATCGCCAATAATTGACAATGAGAGTGGAGAGGTTCTTTTTGATACTTTAACACAATTAGATGAGTCTAAGTTAACAAAAATAATTGAACAGGGATGTGAGAGTATTGAAATTGCAAATGATTTGGCTCCTGGTGTTGATGATGCTATTATAAACTCCTTTATTGCTGATAATGAAACTCTAAAGCTTTTGAGACAAACTGAGGGCATAGAAGATGAAAATGATTTAGCAACTATAAGAATTTATAAGGTTATGAGACCTGGTGAGCCTGTGACTAAAGAGGCTGCTAAGTCATTTTTTAATGATCTATTTTTTAACTCAGAGAGATACGACTTAACAAAAGTAGGTCGCATGAAGATGAATCATAAGTTAGGACTAAATGTTCCTGAGTATGTGACTATAATGACAAGTGAAGATATAATTAAAACTGTAAAATATTTAATCAATGTTAAAAATGGTCAGGGACATATAGATGATAGAGACCATTTGGGCAATAGAAGAATAAGAGCTATTGGTGAATTGCTTTCAAATGAATTGCATACTGGCTTGATAAAAATGCAAAAGGCGATTCGAGATAAATTTACTGGTCTCAGTGGTAATGTTGAGGAGCTAATGCCACATGATTTGATTAATTCAAAGATGATTACAAGCACTATTATGGAATTTTTCTCTAGTGGCCAACTCTCTCAATTTATGGATCAAACCAACCCATTGAGTGAAATAACTCACAAAAGAAGACTATCAGCACTTGGTGAGGGAGGACTAGTAAAAGAGCGAGCTGGTTTTGAAGTAAGAGATGTTCATCCAACTCACTATGGAAGAATATGTCCTGTTGAAACACCAGAGGGACAAAACATAGGGCTTATAAATACTTTGGCTATGTATTCAAAAGTTAATGACTTGGGTTTTGTTGAAGCTCCATATAGAAAAGTTAAAAATGCAAAAATTACAGATGAAATTGTTTATATAACTGCAACACAAGAAGAGGGTCTAGTTATAGCACCTGCTTCTACACTTGTAGAGAATGATGAAATAGTTGAAGATTTAATAGAAGCTAGAGTAGATGGTGAAATTATACTTGTAGAAAAAGAGAAAGTTGATTTGATAGACTTAAGTTCAGGTATGATTACTGGTGTTGCTGCTTCATTGATTCCGTTCTTGGAGCATGATGATGCTAACCGTGCATTGATGGGATCAAATATGCAAAGACAAGCAGTTCCATTAGTTTGGACAGAAGCGCCAATGGTTGGAACAGGAGTTGAAGCTGTAAGTGCAAGAGATGCATGGGCGTCTATAAAGGCTAAAAGATCTGGTGTGGTAGAGAAGGTAGATAATAAAAATATCTATATACTTGGTGAAGATGAAAATGGAGCATTTATCGATCACTACACTTTAGAGAAAAATTTAAGGACAAATCAAAACACAACATTTACTCAAAGAGTTGTGGTAAGAGCTGGAGATAAAGTTGAGGCTGGACAAGTTATAGCAGATGGTCCTAGTATGGACAATGGTGAGCTTGCAATCGGGAAAAATGTATTAGTCGCTTTTATGCCTTGGAATGGTTATAACTTCGAGGATGCAATTGTTCTTAGTAAAAAAATGATTAGAAATGATGCCTTTACAAGTGTGCATACTTATGAAAAAGAGATAGAGGCTAGAGAGCTAAAAGATGGTGTAGAAGAGATTACGAAAGATATTCCAAATGTAAAAGAGGAAGATTTGGCTCATTTGGATGAAAGTGGTATAGTAAAAATTGGAACTTACATAAAACCTGGAATGATCTTAGTGGGTAAAGTTTCACCTAAAGGTGAAGTAAAACCAACACCTGAAGAGAGACTACTTAGAGCAATTTTTGGTGAAAAAGCTGGACATGTAGTAAATAAATCTTTATATGCTAGTCCATCACTTGAGGGTGTTGTTGTTGATGTAAAAATCTTTACAAAAAAGGGCTATGACAAAGATCCAAGAGCTATTCAAGCATATGAAGAGGAGAAAGAGATACTAGATAGAGAGCACCATGATAAGCTTTTGATGCTCGATAGAGAGGAGATGCTCCAAATAAACTCTTTACTTTCAAAAAATCCACTAGCTAGTGATTGTGAAGTAAATAAAGTATCTTATAAAAAAGGTCAAATAATTGAGCTAAAAGACTTGGAACAGGTAAATAGATTCTCTTTAAATACCATAGTGAAATCTTTTGATAGTGAAGTGCAAAGTAAGTATAAAAATTTAAAATCATACTTCCAAGCACAAAAGAAGAAGTTAAAAGAGGAGCATGACGAAAAGCTTAGTATTATTGAAAAAGATGATATATTGCCAAGTGGAGTAGTTAAGCTTGTAAAGGTTTATATAGCGACAAAGAGAAAGTTAAAAGTTGGTGATAAGATGGCTGGTAGACATGGAAACAAGGGTATAGTTTCCAATATTGTCGAGGAAGTAGATATGCCATATCTTGCAAATGGCGAGAGTGTTGAGATAGTTTTAAACCCACTTGGTGTTCCTAGTCGTATGAATATAGGACAAATTTTAGAGGTTCATTTAGGGCTAGTTGGAAAGAGACTTGGTAATCAAATAGCAGATATTTTTGAAGAGAAGAAGGGTGAGTGGCTTAAGGAGCTGCGAACCAAGATGATTGAAATTGCTGATGTTGCAAAGTTTATGAATGCAAAAAAGTTTTTAGAAAAGATGGATGATGAAACTCTTTTAAAATATGCAAGAGACTGGTCAAAGGGTGTTAAGTTTGCTGTACCAGTTTTTGAGGGAACCAATCAAGAGGAGTTTGAAAAACTTTTTGAATTAGCCAAGATTGATATGGATGGAAAGTGTGAACTTTATGATGGAAGAACTGGTGAAAAGATGAAAGAGCGTGTAAATGTAGGTTATATGTATATGCTTAAATTGCACCATTTAGTTGATGAAAAGGTTCATGCTAGAAGTACAGGTCCATACTCTTTAGTTACGCAACAACCTGTTGGCGGTAAAGCACTATTTGGTGGACAGAGATTTGGTGAGATGGAGGTATGGGCACTTGAGGCATATGGCGCTGCTCATACACTAAGAGAGATGTTAACAATTAAGTCAGATGATGTTGAGGGTAGAATTGCAGCTTATAAAGCATTAACAAGAGGAGAGAGCATACCTCAAACTGGAATTCCTGAAACATTTTTTGTTCTTACTAATGAGTTGAAGTCTTTGGCTTTAGATGTTGAGATATATGACGAGGTAGAAAATAATGAAGAATCTAGTACCAATTGAAATTCATGAAGAGAGTAGACCAAGAGATTTTAAAGCATTTCAATTAAGACTTGCAAGTCCAGAGAAGATTCGTTCATGGAGTTATGGGGAGGTTAAAAAGCCCGAAACCATCAATTATCGTACTTTAAAGCCTGAGAGAGATGGACTTTTTTGTGCAAAGATATTTGGACCTGTTAGGGAGTATGAGTGTCTTTGTGGTAAGTATAAGAAAATGCGCTATAAAGGTGTAAAGTGTGAAAAGTGTGGAGTTGAAGTAACAAGTACTAAAGTAAGAAGATCTAGGATGGGTCACATTGAGCTTGTAGCTCCTGTGGCTCACATATGGTATGTAAACTCTCTTCCAAGTAGGATTGGAACTCTTCTTGGAGTTAAGATGAAAGACTTGGAGAGAGTTTTGTACTACGAGGCTTACATAGTAAAAAATCCAGGTGAAGCTTTTTACGATACAGAAAATACAAAAAAAGTTGCGAAGTATGATGTACTAAATGAAGAGCAGTACCAATCACTGTTGCAAAGATTTGAACACACTGGATTTGAAGCAGCTATGGGTGGTCAAGTAGTAAAAGATTTACTTGCTGAACTTGATTTAGTGGAGATTTTATCAACTCTAAAAGAGGAGATCAATTCTACAAACTCTGAAGCTAAAAAGAAAACAATCGTAAAAAGATTGAAAGTTGTAGAAGCTTTTTTAAATAGTGGAAATAAGCCTGAGTGGATGATGATAACAATTCTACCAGTGCTACCGCCAGACTTGAGACCTTTGGTCGCATTAGATGGTGGAAAGTTTGCTGTTAGTGATGTTAATGATTTATATAGAAGAGTTATAAATAGAAACTCAAGATTAAAAAGATTGATGGAATTAGATGCACCTGAAATCATCATAAGAAATGAAATGAGAATGCTTCAAGAGTCAGTAGATGCCCTTTTTGACAATGGAAGAAGAGCCAATGCTGTAAAGGGAGCAAATAAGAGACCTTTGAAATCTCTTAGCGAGATTATTAAAGGTAAACAGGGGCGTTTTCGTCAAAATCTTTTAGGAAAAAGGGTTGATTTTAGTGGTCGTTCTGTAATTGTTGTAGGACCAAATTTGAGAATGGATCAATGTGGTCTTCCAAAGCAGATGGCATTAGAACTCTTTAAGCCTCACCTTTTAGCTCGTCTTGAAGAGAAGGGATATGCAACAACAATAAAGCAAGCTAAAAAGATGATAGATGATAAAACTAATGAAGTTTGGGAATGTTTGGCAGAGGTTGTAAAAGATCACCCAGTTATGCTAAATCGTGCGCCTACTCTTCATAAACTTTCTATTCAGGCATTTCATCCAGTTTTGATCGAGGGAAAGGCAATAAGACTGCATCCGCTTGTTTGTTCTGCATTTAATGCGGACTTTGATGGTGATCAGATGGCAGTACATGTACCTTTGAGTCAAGAGGCAATTGCTGAGTGTAAAGTTTTAATGTTAAGTAGTATGAATATTTTGCTTCCGGCTAGCGGAAAGGCTATAACAGTTCCTACTCAGGATATGGTTTTGGGACTTTACTATTTGTCTTTAGAAAAAACTGGTGCAAAAGGGTCAAACAAAATCTTTGCAAATGTAGATGAAGTCATTATTGCTATGGAAGCAGGTAAGTTAGATGTACACGCAAAAATTAAGACAGTTATTGATGGAAGAACACTTTTTACAACTGCTGGAAGGATTATACTTAAATCAATACTGCCTGATTTTGTTCCAGAAGAGTATTGGAATATTGTTATGAAAAAGAAAAACATAGGTGCTTTAGTTGACTATGTTTTTAAAGAGGGTGGATTGAGTGTTACTGCAGAATTTCTTGATAATCTAAAAAATCTAGGTTTCAAATATGCAACAGGAGCTGGGATATCTGTATCAATTGATGATATAAGAGTTCCTGAAACAAAGGTCGCGAAGATCGCAGAAGCTAAGAAAAAAGTTAGAGAGATTCAAAGACAGTATAGCTCAGGACTATTGACTGAACAAGAGCGGTATAATAAAATTATTGATATTTGGACAGATACAAACAATGATGTGGCTTCTGAGATGATGAAGCTAACAGAGACAGATAAGGATGGATTTAACTCTATCTATATGATGGCTGATTCTGGTGCTAGGGGTAGTGCTGCTCAGATTAGGCAGTTGGCAGGTATGAGGGGTCTTATGGCTAAGCCAGATGGTAGTATTATTGAGACACCAATTATATCTAACTTCCGTGAAGGTCTTAATGTATTGGAGTATTTTATATCTACTCACGGAGCTAGAAAAGGTTTGGCCGATACTGCTCTAAAAACGGCAAATGCAGGTTATTTAACGAGAAAGCTAATCGATGTTGCTCAAAATGTCAAAGTTACTATGGACGATTGTGGAACACATGAAGGTGTTGAAATAACAGAGATTGTACATAATGGAGATCTGATTGAGTCACTAGATGAAAGAGCGCATGGAAGAGTTTTAGCTGAGGATGTAATTGATTCTATAACTAATGAGGTACTATTTACTGAAGGTACATTGATTACTGAAGAAAAAGCAAAAGCACTAAAAGAAGCAGAAGTTAAATCTGTGGTAATTAGAACTCCTATAACTTGTAAAGCTCCAAAGGGAATTTGTGCTAAGTGTTATGGTATAAATCTTGGAGAGGGTAAGCTTGTGCGTCCTGGTGAAGCAGTAGGAATTATCTCTGCTCAATCAATTGGAGAGCCTGGAACTCAGTTAACTCTAAGAACATTTCACATTGGTGGTACGGCCTCTACAGAGGCGCAAGATAGACAGGTAGTAGCTAATAAAGAGGGATTTATTAGATACTATAATGTAAAGACATACCAAACAAAAGATGGAAAAATCGTTGTTGCTAACAGAAGAAATGCGGCTGTATTGTTAGTTGAGCCAAAAATTAAATCACCATTTAGTGGGATTATAAAGATAGATCATGCTCACGAAGAGGTTAGTATTACAGTTAATGGTGAAAGTGATAGCGCTAAGTACACTTTTAGAAAGAGCAATCTTGCTAAGGCGAATGAATTAGCAGGGGTAAGTGGAAAAGTAGAGGGAAAATTTTATATTCCATATAAAGACGGAGATAAAGTTGAAGCAAATGAGAGTATAGTTGAAGTTATCAAAGATGGATGGAACATACCAAATCGTATACCTTATGCTAGTGAATTGAGAGTAAAAGATGGTGATTCAGTTGTTCAAAAGATAAAAGCTGGAGCCGAAGGTGTAGTTAAATTTTATAAGTTAACTGGCGATTATCTTAATAGATACAGAGATATTAAAAAGGGTGAGATTATTAAGGAAAAAGGGATATTTGCAGTTGTTGCAGATAGTGCAGATAGAGAGGCTGTTAGATACTATCTACCAAGAAATTCACTAATAGAAGTTGAAGATAACACTAATGTGGATGCAAATACCATAATAGCAAAGCCTAGTTCAAATGAACAGGTAATTGTTGCAGAGTGGGATCCTTACTCAACGCCAATTATATCTGAAGTTAGCGGGGTTGTGACATTTGAAGATATTGAACCTGGCTTTACTGCATCTGAGCAATATGATGAAATTACTGGCGAGACTAAATTAGTTGTAAATGAATATCTACCAAGCGGTACTAAGCCTACTATAGTAATTGCTACTCAAAATGGTGAAATTATTAAGTATCAACTTGAACCAAAAACAGCTATATTTGTTCAAGATGGCCAGCAAATTAATTTAGCAGACATTATAGGTAGAACACCAAAAGCAGCAACTAGATCGAGTGATATTACCGGGGGTCTTCCAAGGGTAAGTGAACTTTTTGAAGCAAGAAGACCTAAAAATGCAACAGTAATTGCAGAGATTGATGGTGTTGTTAGATTTGGAAAGCCTTTAAGAAGCAAAGAGAGAATCATAATTGAAGCTGAAGATGGAACAACAGCTGAATATTTGGTAAACAAGAATATTCCAATACATGTAAATAGTGGTGAATTTGTTCATGCAGGTGAGCATCTAACTGATGGAGTTGTTTCGAGTCACGACATACTCAGAATTATGGGAGAAAAAGAACTTCATAGATACATCATAGGAGAGATTCAGCAGGTTTATCGTTCACAAGGTGTTGCTATAAGTGATAAGCATATTGAGATAATAGTTTCTCAAATGTTAAGACAAGTTAAGATTGTAGATAGTGGCGATACTAAGTTTATAGAAGGTGATTTAATAAGCCGTAGGAAATTTAGAGAAGAGAATGAGAAGATTATGAGAATGGGAGGAGAGCCTGCGATTGCTGAGCCAACACTTTTAGGTGTTACTAGAGCCGCTATTGGAAGTGACAGTATAATCTCTGCAGCCTCTTTCCAAGAGACAACAAAAGTCTTGACTGAAGCTAGTATTGCAGCAAAAATGGATATGCTTGAAGATTTAAAAGAGAATGTTATCCTAGGTAGAATGATTCCGGTTGGAACTGGTCTTTATCAAGAAAAAAGCATTAGGATAAAGTTTCAAGAAGATAACAAATAGTTATGAAGATTAAGTTATAATTCTTAACTTAATCTTTTTTTAAGTGCTTTTTAAGTAAAATGTCGTTTCTCTGTTTAGAGAGGGATTAAGAGTGGCTGAAAAGTCTAGTAGTTGACTTTATTGTGAAAAGTCAGTTTGTAATTAAAATTATAAAGGGCAATTGGTGCCCTAAATTTAATGATAAGGAAAGAATGTGCCAACTATCAACCAATTGGTAAGAAAAGAGAGAAAAAAGGTGATAAAAAAATCAAAATCGCCTGCACTTGTTAAGTGCCCTCAAAGAAGAGGTGTTTGTACGAGAGTTTACACTACAACTCCTAAAAAACCTAACTCAGCTTTAAGAAAAGTTGCTAAAGTTAGATTGACAAGTGGATTTGAAGTGATTAGTTATATCGGCGGTGAAGGTCACAACCTACAAGAGCACTCTATTGTATTAGTTAGAGGTGGTAGGGTTAAGGATTTACCTGGTGTTAAGTATCATATCGTTCGTGGTGCACTTGATACAGCCGGTGTTGCTAACAGAAAAGTTGCAAGAAGTAAATACGGTACTAAGAGACCTAAGTAATTTTTGCCAAACAGGTGTTGCCCCAAAACTATAGTGGATTTTTGGTAACATTTGAGTAAAATTTTAAAATTTGAAGGATTTTAATAGATGAGAAGAAGAAGAGCACAGGTTAGAGAAGTTTTGCCTGATCCAATTTACAACAACAAAGTAGTAACAAAGTTTATAAACTATCTAATGCTAGATGGTAAAAAAAGTGTAGCAGCAAAAGTTTTTTATGGTGCTATAGAGTTAGCAGAGCAAAGAGCTGAGGACCAAAAGGGTATTGAAGTTTTTGAAGCTGCTATAGAGAATGTAAAGCCTGTTATGGAAGTTAAAAGCAGAAGAGTTGGTGGTGCAACTTATCAGGTTCCTGTAGAGGTTAGACCTGCTAGACAGCAAGCGTTGGCACTTCGCTGGTTAGTTTCATTTGCTAGAAAAAGAAGCGAAAGAACTATGGTTGAAAGATTAGCAAATGAGCTACTAGATGCTGCAAATAGCAGAGGCGCTACATTTAAGAAGAAAGAAGATACATACAAAATGGCTGAAGCAAATAAAGCTTTTGCTCATTACCGCTGGTAAAATGTTAAGAGGCACTCGCCTCTTTCTCACTCTTTATGAGACGAATTAACAAGGAAAAATGATGGGAAGAAGTAAACCTATAAACAAAGTAAGAAATATCGGGATTGCAGCACACATTGATGCTGGAAAAACAACAACAACAGAAAGAATTCTCTTCTATACAGGAATATCACACAAGATTGGTGAGGTTCATGATGGTGCAGCAACAATGGACTGGATGGAACAAGAGAAAGAAAGAGGAATTACGATCACAAGTGCGGCAACGACTTGTGAATGGAAAGGTCATCAAATAAACATCATAGACACTCCAGGCCACGTTGACTTTACCATTGAAGTTGAGCGTTCAATGAGAGTTTTAGATGGTGCTGTAGCAGTTTTTTGTGCTGTTGGTGGAGTTCAGCCTCAAAGTGAAACTGTTTGGAGACAGGCAAACAGATATAAAGTTCCAAGAATGGTTTTTGTTAACAAGATGGACAGAACCGGCGCTGATTTTTATGAAGTTGAAAAGCAGATAAAAAGCAGACTAAAAGCTACTCCTATTCCAATTCAGCTTCCAATTGGTGCGGAGGATAACTTTAAAGGTGTTGTTGATCTGGTTCAGATGAAAGCACTTGTATGGGAAGATGAAGCTGCAATGGGTTCAAACTATGAGGTAAAAGATATTCCAGCTGAACTTGAAGAGAAAGCTCAGGAGTATAGAGAAAAAATGGTTGAAGCAATTGCAGAGACTGATGATGAGCTAATGGAGAAGTACTTAGGTGGTGAAGAGCTTACAAATGAAGAGATAAAAGCGGGTATAAAAGCAGGTTGTATTGCTATGACTTTCATACCAATGCTTTGTGGAACAGCTTTTAAAAATAAAGGTGTTCAGCCATTATTAGATGCAGTAGTTGATTATATGCCAGCTCCAACAGAGGTTGAGGCTATAAAGGGTGAGTATGAAGATGGTACTGAGACCATAGTAGAATCAACCGATGATGGCGAGTTTGCGGCACTAGCATTTAAAATTATGACTGACCCATTTGTTGGGCAATTGGCATTTATAAGAGTGTATAGAGGACATCTTGAGAGTGGAAGTTATGCTTACAATAGCTCAAAAGGTAAAAAAGAGAGAGTTGGAAGACTTCTTAAGATGCATGCAAACAAAAGAGAAGAGATAAAAGCTCTTTATGCTGGTGAGATTGGTGCGGTTGTTGGTCTTAAAGATACTCTAACTGGTGACACTCTAACAAGTGAAAAAGATAAAGTAATTTTAGAGAGAATGGACTTCCCAGATCCGGTTATCTCAGTTGCAGTTGAGCCAAAGACTAAAGCTGACCAAGAAAAAATGGGTGTAGCACTTCAAAAACTTGCTCAAGAAGATCCATCTTTTAGAGTTGAGACTGATGAAGAGAGTGGACAGACTATTATCTCTGGTATGGGTGAACTACACCTTGAAATTCTAGTAGATAGAATGTTAAGAGAGTTTAAGGTTGAAGCTGAAGTTGGACAGCCTCAAGTTAGCTACAGAGAGACAATTAAAAAGAGTGTCGAGCAAGAGTACAAGTATGCTAAGCAATCTGGTGGTCGTGGACAGTATGGTCATGTTTTTCTTAGACTTGAGCCAATGGAGCCAGGTAGCGGATTTGAATTTGTTAATGAAATCAAGGGTGGAGCAATCCCTAGAGAGTATATACCTGCAGTTGAAAAGGGTTGTATAGAAGCAATGCAAGGCGGTGTTTTAGCTGGATACCCTGTAGAAGATGTAAAAGTTACAGTTTATGATGGTAGTTACCACGATGTTGATTCATCTGAGATGGCATTTAAACTTGCTGCTTCAATGGGATTTAAAGAGGGAGCTAGAAAGGCTGATGCTATAATTTTAGAGCCAATTATGAAAGTTGAAGTAGAGACTCCTGAGGAGTTTATGGGTGATGTTATAGGAGATCTTAACAGAAGAAGAGGTCAAATCAACTCAATGGAAGAGAGAAGTGGAAACAAAATTGTAAATGCATTTTGCCCACTTTCAGAGATGTTTGGTTACTCAACAGACCTTAGAAGTCAAACTCAAGGTAGAGCATCATACTCTATGGAATTTGACCACTATGAAGAGGTTCCAAGAAATATCGCTGAAGAGATAATGAAGAAAAGAAACGGTTAGTAACTAACTACAAATCTTCTTAGCCAAGTGTGTATTTAGGGCACCTCTAAAAACCCTAGCATATCTCAGAGGGATAAAAAAAGATGAGATTGTGAAAAATCTTTTTTGAAGCATAGCCAAAGCTACGGTGATAAAAAGTTTTTTGCAATATCGCTTTTTTTATCCCTCCCTTAGGGCACTGCATAGGAGCTTACACTCTTCGTTACTCTTTTTTGCCTTAGCTTTGGCTAGGGCTTCAAAAGAGTGCCTTGATTGTAAACTCCTATGCAGTGCTGAGATATACTAGGGTTTTCAGAGGTGCCCTTTACATGCTTGGCTATTTTTTTGTCCTCGTAGCTCAGCAGGATAGAGCACTTGATTCCTAATCAAGAGGTCGTGCGTTCGAATCGCGCCGGGGACACCACTTAAGCTACATGTAGATTTATCACAAAGTACAATACAAAAAACAATCAAAACAGTTAATTTATAACAAAATGATTTAAAAGATAAACAAATATTTTCTAAAATTGACACAAATATGCGATTAGTGTATAATTTTGGATAATGAATAAATAGTTAGGTGCTGTTGAGAAGATGAAGATACAAGTCAGACCATTCGATCCAAGTGATGAAGCGGCTGTCGTCCAG
>Ga0256840_1001366_pt1 | contig 23164 bp, 20 predicted proteins | sample 355202metaG_FD_185969 | JGI IMG/M metagenome (GOLD analysis project Ga0256840, IMG submission 185969) | Hydrothermal vent microbial communities from Mid Atlantic Ridge, Atlantic Ocean - 355-202 | ecosystem: Environmental > Aquatic > Marine > Hydrothermal vents | place: Atlantic Ocean: Mid...
TTATAACTCTATATTCAACTGATTTTTTTAGGATTATGTAATAAGTTATGGCCAAACTTAGCGATCAACTGATTTTTTTAATGTATAAATCTTCTGAATATTTCTTAATCCAAGCCTGCTTCTCGGTTATTGCCGGCGTTGATTGATTGTGGCTTTTCCAAATAAATAAAGTGTTATAGATTTCTTGTAATAATCAAAAAAATAATAATAAGTAATGATAGAATACTGGGTTTTTGTTTGCTTAATTAGCTGATTTGGCACAGGGATATATTCACATAGATGACTAAATTCATATTTATTACGGGCGGTGTGGTTTCCTCGTTGGGTAAGGGGATTGCGGCTTCATCTTTAGCCGCTATTCTTGAAGAGCGTGGCTTAAAAGTGACCATGACTAAACTGGATCCCTATATTAATGTTGATCCAGGCACTATGAGTCCCTTCCAGCATGGCGAGGTATTTGTTACTGAAGATGGAGCGGAAACAGATTTAGACTTGGGACATTATGAGCGTTTTCTTAAGACCACCATGGGTAAAAAGAATAATTTTACATCGGGTCAGGTCTATGAAAATGTCTTGAGAAAAGAACGGAAAGGTGAGTTTTTAGGGGCAACTGTTCAGGTTATTCCTCATATTACTGATGAAATCAAACGTCGTGTCTATGCAAGTGCCGAGGGTATGGATGTAGCGCTTATTGAGGTTGGCGGTACGGTGGGTGATATTGAATCATTGCCGTTTTTAGAAACCATCAGGCAAATTGGCATTGAACAGGGGCGTGATAAAGCTCTTTTTATCCACCTAACTCTGGTTCCCTATATAAAGTCTGCTGGCGAATTAAAAACTAAACCGACTCAGCATTCGGTAAAAGAATTAAGAACTATAGGCATACAGCCGGATATTTTAATTTGCCGATCCGAACAGCCGATACCTGCAAGTGAACGCCGTAAAATTGCATTGTTTACTAATGTGGCAGAAAAGGCGGTTATTTCTGCGATTGATGCAGATACAATATATAGAATTCCTTTGCTGCTGAATGAGCAGGGCTTGGACGATATTGTTGTTGATCAGTTGCGCCTTGATGTACCTGCTGCTGATTTATCTGAATGGAAAGAGGTGGTTGAAGCCATTACTCACCCTAAAGACAAAGTAACTATTGCTATGGTGGGCAAATACGTTGATCACTCCGATGCCTATAAATCATTAGATGAAGCCTTGATCCATGCTGGTTTAAAAACGCGCAATAAAGTAATCATTAAATATATTGATTCTGAGCTGGTTGAAGAAGAAGGCACTGCAGCGCTGCAAGATGTAGATGCAATCCTTGTTCCTGGCGGTTTTGGCGAACGTGGTGTGGAAGGAAAAATTGCCACTGTCCGTTATGCAAGAGAAAATAAAATTCCGTATTTAGGCATTTGTTTAGGCATGCAGTCCGCTGTAATTGAATTTTCCAGAAATGTAGTAGGGCTTGAAGGCGCGCACAGTACAGAGTTTTTGCCTAATTCGCCTCATCCTGTGATTGGCTTAATAACTGAATGGATGGATGAAGATGGGCAGCTTGAAACGCGTGATGAAGACTCTGATTTAGGAGGTACCATGCGTCTAGGTGCTCAGAAATGCCGGTTACAGCCTGATTCACTGGCCTATCACCTTTATCAAAAAGATGTCATCACAGAACGCCACCGTCATCGCTATGAGTTCAATAATAAATATCTTGAGCAGCTAGAAAAAGCGGGATTGATTTTTTCTGGTAAGTCAATGGATGGTCGCCTGGTAGAGTTTATAGAACTGACTGATCACCCCTGGTTTTTAGCCTGTCAGTTTCACCCGGAGTTTACTTCGACTCCTCGTAGAGGGCATCCTTTATTTTCAGGATTTGTTGAAGCAGCGGCAAAATATAAAAAAGGCAATAAAAAATGAATTTATGTGGTTTTGAAGCAGGCTTAGATAAGCCTTTATTTCTGATAGCAGGCACCTGTGTTATCGAGAGCGAGCAAATGACGATAGATACGGCAGGATTTCTTAAAGAGTTGACGGATACATTGGGTATTCCCTTTGTCTATAAATCATCATTTGATAAAGCTAACCGGTCATCTCACGAAAGCTATCGAGGTCCCGGTTTGGAAAAAGGCTTGCAGATACTGCAAAAGGTGAAAGATCAAATAGGTGTGCCTGTATTAACGGATGTACATGAAGACACTCCATTGGCGGAAGTGGCTTCTGTGGTTGATATTATGCAAACCCCTGCATTTTTATCAAGACAGACCAATTTTATTCAGAATGTTGCCAAGCAGGGAATTCCTGTAAATATTAAAAAAGGTCAATTTTTAGCGCCCTGGGATATGGTGCATGTTGCAGCGAAAGCAAAAGCGACTGGAAATGACCACATTATGGTTTGCGAGCGTGGGGCATCATTTGGCTATAACAACTTAGTTTCAGATATGCGATCTCTTGCAGAAATGCGTAAAACTAATTGTCCTGTTGTATTTGATGCAACCCATTCAGTGCAATTGCCAGGCGGGCAGGGCACTTGTTCTGGAGGTCAGCGAGAACATGTCCCCGTTTTAGCAAGAGCAGCTGTAGCGGCGGGAATTTCAGGGCTATTTATGGAAACCCACCCAAAACCGGAAGAAGCATTAAGTGATGGACCAAACTCATGGCCATTGCATAGAATGAAAGAATTATTAGAAACTTTAATAACCATCGACCAAGCTGTTAAAGCAAACAGTTTGATAGAAACAACTTTATAGAGGAAAACATGGCTGAAATAGTAGATGTTAAAGCAAGCGAAGTGCTTGATTCGAGGGGCAATCCTACGGTTGAAGTAGAAATTACTTTAGCCTCAGGTGTTGTAGGAAGCGCAATGGTGCCTTCTGGCGCGTCAACAGGCGAGCGGGAAGCAATTGAACTGCGTGATGGCGATAATGCTCGGTATCTAGGCAAAGGCGTTTTAAAAGCGGTTGCTAACGTCAATACAACGATTCGTGATGCTGTTATCGGTATGGATGCTGCCGACCAAAAAACGTTAGATCAAAAAATGATCGATTTAGACGGTACCCACAATAAAGCCGTTTTAGGTGCTAATGCTATCTTGGGTGTGTCTATGGCTGCTGCACATGCTGCTGCTAAAGAAGGTGGCATTCCTTTGTATCGCTATTTAAACACTAGCGGTAAATTTGTATTGCCAGTACCTATGATGAATATCATCAATGGCGGATCTCATGCAGACAATAGTGTTGACCTACAGGAATTTATGATCTTGCCAGTGGGGGCTCCGACTTTTCGTGAAGCCATACGTTATGGCGCTGAAGTTTTCCATAACCTATCTAAGGTACTAAAAGGAAAAGGGTTGGCAACAACTGTTGGTGATGAAGGCGGATTTGCTCCAAACCTTTCTTCAAACGAAGAAGCGATTGAAGTTATTTTAGAAGCAATTGAATTGGCTGGCTACAAGGCTGGCGAAGATATTTTTCTAGGTATGGATGCAGCAGCTTCTGAATACTATAAAGATGGAAAATATGTATTAGATGCGGAAGGCAAAAGTCTAACATCTGAAGAAATGACTGATTTCTTTGTAGACTGGGTAAATAAATACCCAATTATTTCAATTGAAGATGGTTTGGACGAAAATGACTGGGCAGGCTGGAAAGTTCAAACAGAAAAATTGGCTGGAAAAATCCAATTAGTGGGTGATGATCTATTTGTAACTAATCCTGCTATTTTGCAGGAAGGCATTGATAAAGGCATTGCTAACTCAATTTTAATCAAAGTGAACCAGATCGGCACTTTAACTGAGACTTTAGAAGCAATTAATAAAGCATCTGAAGCCGGGTACAGTGCGGTTGTTTCTCATCGTTCAGGTGAAACTGAAGATACAACTATTGCCGATTTAGTAGTTGCAACGGGTACGGGTCAAATCAAAACAGGTTCTTTGAGCCGTTCAGACCGTATAGCTAAATATAACCGTTTAATGAAAATTGAAGACGAGTTAGGTGATGCAGCCACTTATGCAGGTCGCAGTGCGTTTAAAATGCTCTAATATCAGGTGAAAGGCTAAAAGAGCCGGGCGAAAAAATATCAACCTTTTAACACAAGAGAAATATTCTTAACTTTCCCCCTTTGGAAAAAGGGGGGATTGAGGGGGATGTTATAAATAAATCTCTTTAACAAAAAAGTGGGGTTAAATATGAATTTTGTCAAAATACTTATAGCCGTACTGATTCTGCTTATTGCTCAGTTGCAATATCGTTTGTGGCTGGGTGATGGTGGACGAGAGGAAGTTCAGGAATATCAGGAGCGACTGGATATTCTTACCAAAGCCGTTAATGGAAAAAAAGAGCGTAATGATGCCTTGTATGCAGAAGTGCTTGATTTAAGGAAAGGCAAAGAGGCAATAGAAGAAAGAGCCCGCTATGAATTGGGGATGATTAAAGAAAATGAAACCTTTTTTCAGGTGGTAGAATAACCAATTCAAAAAAATATATGAAAAATGCCACAAAATTCTGGGCTATTGTTCCTGCCGCAGGTGTTGGCAAAAGAATGCAAGCCGACAGGCCCAAACAATACCTACCTTTGACTGGTAAAACAGTTTTAGAACAAACTCTCAACCGGTTGCTGCAAGCTGATGTTTTTTCTGCAATCGCTGTCGCTATATCCAAAGAAGACCCTTACTGGCCTGAGCTTGAATGTTCAATACACGAAAAAGTCATTACGGCTTCTGGCGGTAAAGAAAGGGCAGACTCAGTTTTATCTGCATTAAAATCATTAAGAAAACAAGCTTCGGATGATGACTGGGTACTAGTCCATGATGCGGCAAGACCCTGCATAACCAGTACAGATATTCATTTTTTGATCAAATCATTAAATAATGATGATATAGGCGGTATTTTAGCTTTATCGTCACACGATACCCTGAAAAATGTAGATGGTATAAAAATTACTGAAACCATAGATAGGAGCATTATTTGGCGGGCATTAACTCCGCAAATGTTTCGCTATGGCATGTTAAAGCATGCATTAGAAGCAGCAGAAGGCAATCCGGCAGTAACTGATGAAGCCAGTGCATTAGAAATGCAAGGCTTGCAGCCTAAGATAGTAGAAGGGCGCCCCGATAATATAAAAATAACCCGCCCCGAAGATTTAGCACTCGCACAATTTTATATGGAGCAACAAAAATGATAAGAATAGGCCAAGGCTATGATGTACATCGTTTTATAGATCAAGGTGATGTTATTCTGGGTGGAGTGAAGATTGATTATGAAAAAGGACTTGAAGCTCATTCTGATGGCGACGTGGCTCTTCATGCATTGGCGGATGCATTATTAGGTGCCGCTGCATTAGGTGATATTGGCAAGCATTTCCCTGATACTGACCCAGAATTTAAAGGGGCAGACAGTCGGGTTCTGTTGCGCCACGTCTATAGTATAGTGCAGGAAAAAGGCTATAAGCTGGTTAATGCAGATATTACCATTATTGCCCAAGCACCAAAAATGGCACCACATATTGTTGCTATGCGTACAAATATTGCAGAAGACTTATTGGTTGATATTGATTGCATTAATGTAAAGGCAACCACAACTGAAAAGCTGGGATTTGAAGGGCGTAAGGAAGGCATTGCGGTGCAGGCAGTTGTGCTAATTGAAGATTGAGCTGGCTGATAGCTTTAAACCTAGAAAAATTAGTTGCTTGCGGTTTCTACAACAAATTATTGATTCAGGGTTCAGTAGATCTTTCAGGTTAAATGAAGTGTGTTTTTTAACAATAATAAAATAAGCGGTTTTGTGGAGGGGAATGATATGACAGCAGTAGATGATGTAACTAAACTTATAGGTAACACCGAGCTGGTTCAATTACAGCATTTAGTTAAGCCGGGTTCAGCGAATGTTTTTGTAAAATTAGAATCACGAAACCCAGGAGGTTCTGTTAAAGACCGGATTGGGTTGGCAATGATTTTAGAGGCAGAAAAAACAGCTCAATTAAAGCAGGGAGGAACAATTGTTGAGCCGACTTCAGGCAATACGGGTATTGCTTTGGCAATGGTTGCCTCTACGCGGGGATACCGGTGCATTCTAACAATGCCTGAAACCATGTCAGTAGAAAGGCGGCAACTATTAGCATTATATGGTGCTGAAATTGTTTTGACGCCTGGGCCAGAAGGAATGAAAGGGGCTATTGCTAAAGCAACTGAAATAGTCTCTGAAATAAAGGGGGCCTTTATGCCTCAGCAATTTGAAAACCCAGCAAATCCCGAAATACATAGAAAAACAACAGCCCAGGAAATTTGGTCTTCTACAAACGGTAAAATTGATGCCTTTGTGTGTGGTGTGGGTACAGGAGGGACAATTACCGGTGTCGCAGATGTGATAAAAAATAGAAAAAAAGATTTTAAAGCCATTGCAGTTGAACCCTCTGAATCGCCTGTTATTTCTGGCGGTGATCATAGTCCCCATAAGATACAGGGCATTGGTGCAGGATTTATTCCTAAAAACCTTGATATTGATTTGATTGATGCTATTGAACTAGTCAGTACTGAAGAGGCTTTTTCAATGCGTAAGCGGTTAATCTCAGAAGAGGGTATTCTAGCTGGAATATCATCAGGAGCAAGTGTACATGCCGCGTTGCAGATTGCTGAGAAAATGGGGGCAGGAAAAATGGTGGTAACCATTATTCATGATACAGGAGAACGTTACTTAAGTATGGGGTAGCCAATATTTGTTAGCAACGAAATTTTTCCTGTCTGTAAAGGGACAGGAAATTAATGTATATCTGATACTTTAAATTCCCCCCATTTTATCCCCCCCCCCGCTGTGAAGTTAAAATTCTTCGCCAAACTTTCGGAAGTTATTAAATCCTCACTCCAAAGCAAGTTTTTCATTTCCCCGTAGATGGGGGAGACTATCCCGCTTCACGGTTTTGAAAAAGCTGAAAAAATCGCTCTCAATAAAGGACTATGGCCATTATTGAGAGCGATTCTTTGCATTTTTTTCCAATGTTTTCCACAAAATCCGTACTTATACTGGTTTTTTTTAGGATAAGCGCTTTATATAGATTCGGGAAATATACGCTTAAAATTTAACCTGTCAATGGTGACGGTATTAGTTACTGAATTATTTAACTGAATCTGTATTCAATTTATCTGTAAGCCGTGCTGGATCAGTAAAGACTATGCTAATAGTAAATAATTATCATTTTTATTTATACTTATTATTTGACGGCAAACCCCTACCTGTGACTATACTCTTTGTTCACATTTTCTTAAGATTATGTGGTACTACAATAATTATAAAAAGAGGATTTGTTATGGATTTAATTACGACTAAACTCGGTATTGAAATGCTATTGAGATGGGGACATTTTATGGCAGGCATAACCTGGATAGGGTTGCTTTATTATTTTAATTTTGTGCAAACCGAATATTTTAAAGAGGCTGATGCTTCATCAAAGTCTGATGCCATTCAGAAGTTGGTACCTAAAGCTTTATGGTGGTTTCGCTGGGGGGCAATGTTTACATTAATAACAGGATTGGGGATTTTTGGAGTTCGAGGTGGTGGAATGTCCATGGATATTTATGTAGGTGCGCTATTAGGATTGTTTATGTTTATAAACGTTTGGCTTATTATTTGGCCAAATCAGCAAATTGTTATTGCATCGGCTAAACAGGTTGCTGATGGCGGTGAAGTCTTGCCAGAAGCTGCTGGAGCTTTAGCAACAGCAGGGTTGGCATCAAGAACTAATACACTATTTTCTATTCCTATGCTGTTTTTTATGGGGGCATCTGCTCATTATCCACATAGCTTTAGTGGGGTAGCTTTTATTATTGCTGTGGTCATTATTTTTGCACTTGAATACAATGGTGCATACCCAGCTATTAAACATGTTGGAGCATTTAAAAAATTGCCTGAATGCGGAAAAATGAAACTGTACGCTAGTGTAAATGGTGTTATATATAGCGGGTTAGGTTTAACTCTAGTGTTATTTCTTATTTTAGATTTGTTATAACTTAAGCAAATAAATAATACTAAGTTTGCAGTAGTCATTTTCGATCCCTTTAGGACCAAGGCTGCTGCATTTTTAATAATTATTAGGATGAATCATCATCTAATCTACTGCTTTATAGTATATAAAAGTGCAGTCGCCATAAAGAATGTGGGCATAACAAAGCATCAGAGAGCTGACGTGCGGTAGCGATTGAAAAAAGGACTGTAGTCGATCAGTTTATTTAAGGTATATTTTTTTCCTGAAGCTGTAGTCAGCTGAGAGCCATTTGCAAGTCTGCTTTGCGGGATGAAAAAGTCTGACTCGGTGTTGGCTGTCTTAATGCTAAGTATTTGGTGATCTGTCATTTGCGGAGAGGTGAGCTGTAGAGCTGACGGTACACCAGTTATTTGCTGAATCAGGATATGCACTGTTTTTGATGCGTTAGTGATTTTAACCTGTCTAATAATACCCAGTTTATAAGTGAGGTTGGAAGAACAAAGTAAAGTCAGATCACCTATAGAGCAATTTAAATAGCTTGTTTCGGCAATAATGTATTTTTTATTTTGTACTTGTAATGTTTTGACGGTTATAGCTTCAGAAAGCAAATTGAGTTTTCCTGCTGAAGCCGAGGTTCTGAATATAAGGTTTTGGTCGCTTTTTTCAAAAGCTACGGGTTCTAATTCAATGTTTTCCGTTTGCTGGGTTGATATCGGCTGTCCACTTAAGTGATGGATTTTTTTTAGCTTGCCGGTTTGTTTCAGGTGTTCGGAAATTCTGTCAAAACCTATGATAAGGTTGGCTATAGTAGGGGCTGAGGGTACAATGCCATTAATTATTGTCTGGTAGCCTGATAGATGATCGAAGAGTTTTGTTAATACTTTCTGATCCAGACTGGAATTGAATTTTTTTGATTGCATAAAGGCAATCAAATCCCCTGTATTAATAGCAGCAGTTAGGTTCTCTTTCTTCTGGGTGCTATTTAATGCTAGAGGTGGCGTTTTATTTTTCCAATTCCAGTGAAAGGTGTCAGGAGATGCAGAATATGAAGGATTTAAAGATAATTTGTCCGAAAGCTGGTCTGAAATAAAAAAAATCTCAATAATTTGACTGGCAGAGTATTGCTGAGAATTGCATATATTGAAAAGAATATTGCGCTTTAGCACCGATTCAATCGATGTCTGGTTTTTAAATCTCTGTATTTTATGGTTTATTGTCTGCTGGGTATTATCTGCCTGAATGGATAGATAATAAACTTTCCCCATTTTCCCCCATAGTGTTGATGAAGGCTGCTCAAAAAATAGTGTGCTTAACCGCTGTGAGTAGCCAATAAGTTGCAGTGCAGAATAAATGGCAATATTTAGTTGGTTACCGGCTAAGTTTTTACTTTCACTGACTTTGCAAAAAGCCAGACCCGTATTTCGTAAAAGCTGAATGCATAGTTTAATGATTTTCGGTGTCGGACTTTGATTTCCTGCTTCTTCTAAAAGGGATGTTTCGATAGCATCGCTGACATGAAGTATAGTGGGTGTTAATGTATTGAGTGCGTAGTATGTTGAAGTGTCATCCGTTTTGTTTTTTCGTAATAGTTTTACTGCATTATTTAATTCGATAGCTGAATTTGCACTTTTTTTTTCGCTTAATGACTGTAGCCACAAGGATAGTGCATCAGGTGATAATTCAAATGGGAGTTTAGCTGTTGTCATTCGGATACTTTATTAGCTCTTTATACCCTTAAGTTTAGCTGTTTTATATTTTTTTATTATGCAATAACGATTTTATTGCATGCTCCCGCCTGTTCTCTGACTAATTTAGGAACTAAGTAGCCTGGCAATGATTTTTTTATCTGATTCATTATATCTACAGCCTGTTGCTGGTTTACTTCAAAGTGGGCAGTTCCTGTTGCCTTATCCAGTAGGTGAAGGTAATAAGGCATAATGCTGAAGGTAAAAAGTTTTTCGTGTAATGCACATAGCTGCTGGGCATTATCATTAATACCTTTTAATAATACGGATTGGTTAAGCAAAGTGATATTGGCTTTTTTCAGCTTTATGCATGCAAGTTGTACACTATTGTTTAATTCGTTAGCATGATTTGAATGAACAACCAAAATCAAATCTTTTTTTATGGTTGATAATTTACTGCAAAATTCCTCTGTAATTCTGCTTGGCAAAACGATAGGTATACGGCTATGGATGCGGATACGTTTAATATGAGGTATGCTTTCAATTTGTCGCATTAAACTCAGAATTTTTTGGTCATTAAGCAATAAAGGATCACCGCCGCTTAAAATGACTTCTGAAACGTTAGGGTGGTTTTGTATATATTTTATGGCATTAAGGTGTTTTTTTGTACTAAGCTGAATGTCATTGTAGGGGAAGTTTCTGCGGAAACAGTATCTACAGTTAATTGCACAGCTTCCCGTCATAATAAGAAGCACACGGCCTTGATATTTATGGATAACGCCCGTTTCTTTCAATGAGCTGATATCACCCACTGGGTCATCAGTAAATCCCAGGGTGGCCACATCCTCATCTTTCGAGGGGAGTATCTGTTTAAGCAATGGGTCATTAATATTGCCTTTTTCCATTCTGTCAGCAAATTCGACGGGGACTTTTAGAGGGAAGTCTGAAGGGCTAATGAAGTTTTTGTCAGCTTGAGAAATATTTAAATAATTACAAATTTCATCTGTATTGCTGAACCCTTCTGCAAGTTCCTGTTGCCATGTTTTTATGTTCTGAAGCAAGTTTTTTCCTATATACTGAGGGTCACTGTTCCTATCAATAGATTGCTCCATTATAATAGGTCTATCATAATTTGTTTACTTGAGGAAAAAATGGCTAAGTACAGCACCAATGAATTTAAAGCAGGTCTTAAGATCATGTTAGACCAAGATCCCTGTGCAATTATTGAAAATGAATTTATAAAGCCAGGAAAGGGTCAGGCGTTTAACCGAGTAAAAATTAGAAACTTAAACACTGGCAGGGTGATAGAGCGTACCTTTAAGTCAGGCGAATCTGTCGATGGCGCAGATGTTATGGATATAGATGTGCAATATTTATACAGTGATGGTGAATTTTGGCATTTTATGGTGCCAGATACTTTTGAACAGTATCAGGCAGACAGTAAAGCAGTTTCTGATGTTGTTAAGTGGCTGAAAGAACAGGATATTTGTACCATGACATTGTGGAATGATTCGCCATTGACTATTACCCCCCCAAACTTTGTTGAACTGGCAGTTGCGGAAACCGACCCTGGTTTAAAGGGCGATACCTCAGGCGGTGGTGGTAAACCTGCAACAATGGAGTCAGGTGCTGTGGTAAGAGTACCATTATTTATTCAAATTGGTGAAATGATCAGGATTGATACGCGCACTGGAGAATATGTTTCACGTGTGAAAGAATAATACGGTGTTAATAAATGAATTCTAGCTGGCTACTTCCTGTCAGAGACTTTAAGAAAGATTTTATGCTAGCCTCGATTAAAATGAAATTTATGGACAGCCAGTGACTGAGAACTGGAAACCTGCATGTGATTTGCAGTCTTTGCGCTCAAGGGCGAAAATGCTGTCGGCAATCAGACATTTTTTTCATCAAAGGTCAGTGCTTGAAGTAGAAACCCCACTGCTATGCTCTGCAACGGGAACAGATCCGCAGCTGGACTTTTTCTCTAGCTTTTACCATTGTACTCCTGATAATAGAGAAATGTTTTTGCAAACATCGCCAGAGTTTGCAATGAAAAGACTATTGGCCGCTGGAAGCGGTTCAATTTTTCAGATATGCAAAGCATTTAGAAATGGCGAGGCTGGGCGTTTTCATAACCCCGAGTTTTCTATTCTCGAGTGGTATCGCATAGACTATACGCTTAAGCAGCTGATGGATGAAACAGCCGAATTAATTGCTGAGTTATTGGGACGGTCGGATGACCCTGCAGCTATAATTAGCTATGCAGATATATTTGAGCAGGTGACAGGGTTGGATCCTCTGGTTTTCAATCAAAAAAGCTATGCTGAATATGCAAAAAAAAATGCCATAGAGGATGCCATTTTAGTTTGCAAGGATGACCATTCAATGTGGCTGGATTTTATTTTTAGCTTTAAGGTTCAGCCCGTGTTAGAAAGTAAATTTATTTGCATGGTTTATGGCTATCCGGCAATCCAGTCATCGCTAGCAAGAGTAAATAAGCAGAACCCTGCAATAGCAGATAGATTTGAGGTGTTCATTAAAGGCATAGAAATTGGCAATGGTTTTTTTGAATTGTCGAATGTTAATGAGCAGGAAAAGCGGTTTGAGAAAGAGAACCAATTCAGACAGGTGAAAGGCTTAAGAGTAGTTGATAAAGATCAGAAATTTCTTGACGCACTAAGGTCAGGGCTGCCTGATTGCAGCGGCATTGCCTTAGGTCTGGATAGACTGTTGATGGTTATTGATGATGCAGAGTTACTGAATGATGTAATCGCATTCCCTTTTGATAGAGCATGATATAATTTTACGCTGTTTTTAATAGACTGGTAGGCCTGTGACAAAAAAAATATTTCACTCATTGATATTGACAGCAATGCTGGCTTCCCAAACGCTGAAGGCTGAGGATCAGTTTGTAGTTGAAAATATTCAGGTTAACGGCTTGCAACGAATTTCGGCTGGGACTGTCTATAACTATCTTCCTATCAGTGTCGGCGAAAAATTTACCTCTTCTAAAGCTGGTTCAGCCATTAGAGAATTGTTTAAAACAGGTTTTTTTAAAGATATTTCATTGGACAAACAAGGCTCAACGCTGGTAGTCAATGTTGTTGAAAGGCCGTCCATTGCAAAAATAATTTTTGAAGGAAATAGTGATCTAAGTTCTGATGATTTAACCAAAGCACTTAAGCAGATAGGGTTGGCGGAAGGCAAAGTGTTTAATCGGCAAATTCTGGACAAAGTTGAGCAGGAATTAAGACGGCAATATTTTAGTCATGGTAAATATGGGTTAAAAATTGACACCAAAGTCTCTAAATTAACGCGCAACCGAGTGGGTATCCATATTGATATATCGGAAGGGCGCGTTGCCAAAATCAAGCAAATCAATATTGTCGGTAACAGCAAATATGAGAATGACGATTTGCTTAAAACGTTTGAATTAAATACCACTAATTGGCTATCTTTTTATACTAAGGATGATCAATATTCAAAGCAGAAACTTTCTGCCGACCTTGAACGTTTGCGTTCATACTATCTGGATCGGGGCTATATTGATTTTTCTATCGACTCTACTCAAGTTGCGATAACACCCGATAAAAAAGAGATATATGTCACTGTTAATGTTACAGAAGGCGATTTGTTTACCCTTGAAAAAGTTAAATTGTCCGGTGATTTAGTGGTTGAACCGGATGAAATTATTAAGCTGGTTAAGGTCGGGCCCGGAGAAATATTTTCACGCAAAAATGCCACAGCAACTTCAAAAGCCATTTCTGATCGTTTAGGAGAAGAAGGCTATGTGTTTGCCAATGTCAATATGGTGCCCGATATTGATAAGGAGTCAAAAACTGTAGCTATGACTTTTTTTGTTGATCCAGGCAAGCGTGTTTACGTTAACCGGATCAATATGAGTGGCAATACCAAAACAAGGGATGAGGTTTTAAGAAGAGAATTAAGGCAAATGGAGTCTAGCTGGGCTTCTACAACAAAAATAGAAAGGTCAAAAATAAGACTGCAGCGGTTAGGCTATTTTGAAGATGTTAATGTTGAAACGCCGCCTGTTGTTGGTACTTCTGACCAAATTGATGTCAATTATTCAGTGACTGAAAAATCGTCGGGGAACTTGATGGCGGGGATTGGCTTTTCTCAGACGCAAGGCATCGTGTTTAATGCTAACGTTTCTCAGGATAATGTATTTGGATCGGGAAAACGGGTAAACTTGGCATTTAATAATAGTGACGTATCAACACGTTATAATTTTGGCTATTTTGACCCTTATTTTACCTTGGATGGCGTTAGCATGGGCTATGACCTTGGCTATAGTGCAAGAGATGCCAGAGAAGCCAATATATCCAATTATTCAACCGATGTGATTAACAGCAGTTTTAACTTTGGCTTCCCGCTAAATGAAAATGACCGCCTGCGCTTTAATCTTGACTTTAAGCATACTAGATTAAAGACCTCAGAGTTTTCTTCAGGTGAGATCAAAAAATTTGTTGAAGAGAATGGAGATAAATATTTAACATTTGCCGCCTCTATTGGCTGGACGCACGATACTTTAAATAGGGCTATTTTTCCAAGTGCTGGAGGGCAGCAGAGGCTATCCGCTTTCGCAACTATTCCTGGCAGTGATTTAACCTATTATAAAGTTTCATATAAGCAGCAGCAGTATTTTCCAATAGCAAAAGATCTTACCTTTCGGCTGTTGGGTGAAGTGGCGTATGGCGACGGCTATGGCTCTACTGATAAACTGCCATTTTTTGAACATTATTATGCAGGTGGCGTAAGGTCGGTTCGCGGTTTTGATGATAATACGCTTGGCCCAAGAGATGATAGAAATGAACCGTTTGGAGGTTCAACAAAAATTATAGGCAAGGCCGAATTGTTTTTTCCTATTCCTTTTGTCGAGGATGTCAGGTCAATACGTATTGGTGCATTTGCTGATGCAGGTACGGTAACGGATGGATTTAATATTGGGGATATGAAATATTCTGTAGGAATTTCCGGTGAATGGCTATCGCCTTTTGGCGCATTGTCTGTAAGTTTTGCGATTCCCATGAATGCTGATGGCAATGATGAAAAACAGAGCTTTCAGTTCTCATTTGGGTCAGGGTTCTAATAGCTTTATGCCGTCCGTATGTTTAGAACAATGGTTGGATTGAACGCTGAACTTTTTAGTGTTTAATTTGTCATTAATTTTGCCTATCATTCAGCTAAAGTTTAGGGTTATACTTCGCGTATTCACCGTGCGGTGTAAATGTTGTACTCATAGCGGTCAGAGTTTCTCTTGTACCGTTTATATTCAAGTTTATTAAAGATGGAAATATCAATGAAAAATAAAATTTCTTTATTTGTAGTGCTTTTGTTTGTTGCTAACGTAAGCTATGCCGAATTAAAAGTCGGAGTGGTTAATGTGGCAAAGGTACTGCAGAAATCACCACAGGCTAAAAAAGCACAGCAGCGAATGGAAAAGGAATTTTCTCCTAGAAAAAAGCTTTTAGAAACTAAGGTTAAGGAAATCAACCAGCTTGAAGAAAAACTGAACAGAGATGCTTCTGTGATGGGAGAGAGTGAGCGACGTAAGCTTGAAAAAGATATTTTTGATAAAAAAAGGGAAGCAAAAAGAGTTCAGCAAGAGTTTAAAGAAGATATAAGCATGTGGAATAATGAAGAAATGGGCAAGATACAGCGTCGTGTTCTTGATGCAATCAAAGCCTTGGCAAAAGATGAAAGTTTTGATCTTTTATTAATGGATGGCGTTCAAAACGGCGTAGTTTATTACACAAATAAAATTGATGTGACTGAAAAGGTTCAGAAAAAATTAGCGTCTTTGTCTGATTAATTAGCATTATAGAAAGGTACAATAAATGACAGCTCAGTTAGACATTTTGCAGATCCAGCAATTATTGCCACACCGTTATCCATTTTTACTGGTAGATAAAGTGATTGAATGCGAGCCTAAAGAACGTTTGCTGGCTTGCAAAAATGTTACTTTTAATGAGCCATTTTTTCAGGGACATTTTCCGGCCAACCCCGTTTTTCCTGGCGTTTTAATGCTTGAGGCTTTAGCACAGACTACGGCATTATTGACATCTCAGTCAGATGACCAATTCGGTCCGGGATCAATTTATTATCTGGCTGGCATAGATAAAGCGCGATTTAAAAAACAGGTAGGACCTGGCGATCAATTAATGCTAGAAGCAGTGTTTGTTAAAAGCAGACGCAATATTTGGACATTTGACTGCCGTGCAGAGGTTGACGGGCAGTTGGCATGCAGTGCAAATATTATGTGCGCGGCAGTGGCAGGTTAGCTTGATAGATTCCAAAGCAATAGTTGATATTAAAGCAGAGATAGCTGATGATGTAAGCATTGGCCCATTCTCTGTTATTGGTTCTGAAGTAAAAATAGACTCTGGTACGATAGTGGGGCCCCACGTGGTTATCAATGGTGCTACAGCCATAGGAAAAGACAATCATATCTATCAGTTTTCTTCGATAGGTGAATGTCCGCAAGATAAAAAATATGCAGATGAGGAAACGCATTTAGAAATTGGTGACAGAAATATCATTCGTGAATTTACCAGTATTCATCGGGGGACTCTGCAAGATCATGGTTTAACGCTAATTGGCAGTGATAATTTATTGATGGCCTATACTCATGTTGCTCATGACTGCATTATTGGTGATCATGTCATCATGGCGAATGGTGCTTCTATAGCAGGTCATGTGCATTTAGGCGATCATGCCATTTTAGGCGGCTTTACACTGGTGCATCAGTTTACTCAAATAGGTGCCTATAGTTTCTCTGCTATGGGCAGCGCAATTACTAAAGACATTCCTCCTTTTGTGATGGTTGGAGGAAGACCTACTTCACCTCACGGCATTAATTCAGTTGGCATGGAACGAAATGGCATCTCGCCTGAAGTGGTCAGGCAAATTAGAAAGGCCTATAAGATACTTTATAAAAATAATTTGCGCTTAGACGATGCTGTAGAAGAAATGGAAGAAATGGCTGGGGAAAGCAAGGAGCTGTCGGATATGGTGAGTTTTCTGCGTAATGTTACTAGAGGCATTCTGAGATAGGCATGCAAATTGTAGCCGGCATCGACGAAGTGGGTCGTGGCTGTATTGTTGGTGCAGTTATAGCGGCTGTGGTTATTTTAGATCCAGAAAATCCTATTGCAGGGCTGACAGATTCTAAAAAGCTGACAGATAAAAGAAGACAGCTTTTTGCCCGGCTAATTAAAGAAAATGCAAAATCCTGGGCTATTGGACGAGCAGAACCAAGCGAAATAGACCGGGTTAATATTTTGCAGGCAAGCTTGCTAGCAATGAAGCGGGCATACACTTTTCTTAATATTACGCCCGACTGGGTTCAAGTTGATGGAACTTTCTATCCTGATATTCCCTGTTTAGGTGAAACCATTATTCAGGGGGATTTGAAAATAGCAGAAATCTCGGCAGCTTCTATTTTAGCCAAAGTTGCCAGAGATGATGAAATGAGTACTTTGGATGCCCTATATCCAGGATATGAGTTTTCAAAACATAAAGGATACCCCACAAAACTTCATTTGGAAAAATTGCACAGTCTTGGGGTAACAGAGCAGCATCGAAAGTCTTTTTCACCTATTAAAAAATTGCTGGTTTAAAGTTTGCAATGGGATGGAATCTCTAGCACTTTTCCCATAGCCGTTAATCATAATATCATTCATGAAACCAGAGTTTGTCCATTTACGCGTTCATTCCGAATTCTCTTTAGTTGATGGCATTGTCAAAATTAAGCCTTTAGTAGAGCGCTTGGCTAAGCATAATATGCCAGCAATTGCCATTACTGATCAGTCTAACCTTTTTTCACTGGTTAAGTTTTATCGGGCAACTCAGGCGAAAGGCATTAAAGCAATTTTTGGCGCAGATGTTCATATTTATAACCCTGATGAACCCACAAAACCATTTCGATTGACTTTATTGGCCCGTAATCAGCAGGGCTATAAGGTTTTAACTGAATTAATCTCTATTGCATATCAGGAAGGTCAGCATCTAGAGGTGCCGATGTTAAAAAAACAATGGCTAGAAAAAAATCATCAGGGATTGATCGCCCTGTCGGGAGGAATGGAGGGCGATATTGGTGTCGCATTAGTTGCTGATAAGCAGGATCTGGCAGAGCAATGTGCCAGCTATTGGTCATCACTTTTTGAAGATAGCTTTTATCTTGAAATACAGCGGGTAGGAAAGCCGGATGAGGAAAGCTATATTAAAGCAGCCGTTGATCTGGCTTTAAAGTTAGATCTGCCTGTTGTTGCTACCAATGGTGTATGCTTTCTTGATAAGTCTAATTTTGATTCACATGAAGTAAGAGTATGCATTAATCAGGGACGTGTACTGGACGATTCGAGACGGCCAAAAGATTATACCCCAGAGCAATATTTGCGCAGTTCCGAGGAGATGCTGACATTATTTTCAGATATTCCGGAGGCCATAGAAAATACCATTGAGATAGCTAAACGCTGTAATGTTGAATTAACCCTAGGAAAAAATTATTTACCTGATTACCCTGTGCCTGAGGGTATGACCTTAGATGATTTCTTTGCTGAGGAATCTCGAAAAGGGCTGGAAGAAAGATTAAAACAGTACCCTGCATTTGGCCATGGAACCGAAGCAGAGAATAGACAAGTCTATTTGGATCGTTTGGAGTTTGAATTAGGCATTATTATTCAAATGGGATTTCCAGGGTATTTCATGATCGTTGCAGACTTTATTCTGTGGGCCAAAAAAAATGATATTCCTGTAGGGCCTGGGCGGGGATCCGGTGCAGGATCATTGGTGGCCTATGTACTTAAAATTACAGATCTTGACCCTATTGAATTTGATTTGCTATTTGAAAGGTTTTTAAACCCAGAACGGGTTTCTATGCCAGATTTTGATATTGATTTTTGCATGGACAGACGTGATGAAGTAATTGATTATGTTGCCAGACATTATGGGCGAGATAAAGTCTCCCAGATTATTACTTACGGTTCCATGGCAGCAAAAGCGGTGATTCGTGATGTCGGGCGTGTTTTAGCCTTTTCTTATGGCTTTGTCGATGGCCTGTCTAAACTGGTACCGTTTGAAATTGGAATGACTTTATCTAAAGCTTTGCAGGAAAGTCCTGATTTAAAAGAACGCTACGAAACAGAAGAAGATGTCAAAACCCTGGTAGATATGGCTCTGTCTTTAGAAGGAACAGTAAGAAATGCTGGGAAACATGCCGGTGGTGTGGTTATTTCCCCCACTAAACTGACAGACTTTTCAGCTCTTTATTGCGATCAGGAAGGTGGGAACTTAGTTACGCAATTTGATAAAGACGATGTCGAGGCTGTCGGTCTAGTCAAATTCGACTTTTTAGGGTTACGGACACTGACTATTATTGACTGGGCTTTGCAGACTGTTAATGCCAAGAAAAAAATGCTGGATGAGGCGGTTGTTGATATTAGTCAGATACCCAGAGATGATCAGACCACTTATGATGAAATATTTTTGAAATGCCAGACCACAGCAGTATTTCAGTTAGAGTCTAGAGGCATGAAAGAGCTGATTCGTAAGCTGAAACCTGATTGCTTCGATGATATTATTGCGCTAGTGGCATTATTCAGGCCTGGTCCATTGGAGTCAGGCATGGTTGATGACTATATCAATGTAAAGCATGGTGCCAAAGCCGAATATGCTCATGATTTATTGGTTCCTATTTTAAGTCCGACCAATGGCGTTATTTTGTATCAGGAACAGGTGATGCAAATTGCACGAGAATTGGCAGGATATACATTGGGAGAAGCCGATATGCTGCGTCGAGCTATGGGTAAGAAAAAGCCTGAGGAAATGGCTAAGCAGCGAACCATTTTTACCGAAGGTGCGATCAACAATAAAATAGAAGAATCAATAGCAACGTATGTTTTTGATTTAATGGAAAAGTTTGCTGGGTACGGGTTTAATAAATCGCATTCGGCCGCTTATGCTCTGGTAGCTTATCAGACAGCCTGGCTTAAAAGGCATTATCCGGCTGCTTTTATGGCAGCAGTAATGTCAGCTGATATGGACAATACAGACAAGGTAGTGACTTTGATAGAAGAGTGTCGTGAAATGGGTTTAACTCTGCTTCCGCCAGATATTAACCTTTCTCACTACCGGTTTACAGAAAATGATAAAGGCGAGATAGTCTATGGGATCGGTGCAATAAAGGGTGTAGGCGAGTCAGCAATAGAGGATTTACTGGAAGAAAGAGCTGAAAATGGCGTTTTTTTAGGACTTTATGATTTGTGTAAGCGGGTTCAGTTGCGAAAAGTGAATCGGCGAGTGCTGGAGGCATTAATTAAGGGAGGGGCCTTTGACAGTATAAATGAAAACAGAGCTTCGCACCTGGCAGAATTGACAACCGCTTTAAAAGTGGCGGAACAGCATGGGAAAATGTGCCAGACAGGTCAAAATGATATGTTTGGACTGGCTGTTCAAGTAGATAAAGGCGATGATTTAGAAGCCTATTCAACCGATGTTGAGCCGTGGACGGAAAAAGAAAAGCTGGATGCAGAAAAAACAACCTTAGGTTTATATTTAACAGGCCATCCAATAGAACAATATGAGGCAGAGTTAGACCATATAAGACATGCTAGCATCGGAACGCTAATTGCCGACGCGGAACGCTCTAAATCCAAAATGGAAGGGCGAGTTGCCGGCTTGGTTGTAGAAATGCGTACTAGACAGACCAAAAAAGGAACTATGATGGGATTTGCAACATTGGATGATAGAACAGGCAGGCTTGAAATAGCGGTCTTCAGCAAAACCTATGAAAAATACCGTGATATTTTATCTAAGGATGCTCTGCTAGTTGCGGAAGGGGCATTAGGAATTGATGATTTTTCAGGCGGATTGAGGATGACTGTTGATAGCCTTTATACTATCGAGCATGCAAGGGAGCTGTATGCTCGCTGTATTGTGCTCTTTTGGAACAGGAATAGCAAAGTCACAGATAGCAGTGATATAGATTCAAAGTCATTTGTTAAAGGGCTGAAAGACATATTAACTCCATTTACAGGCGGAAACTGCCCGATACAGATACATTATTCAAAACATGCAAAGGCTGTTCTTCAGTTAGGTGATGAGTGGCGTGTGCATCCAACAGACGAATTGGTTTTACGGTTAAAGAAATTTCTTATGGCTGCGCTGGTCGAAGTTAGATATCGTTAATAAATAGAGCGATTTTTTTATCAAAAACTGTTATGTCAGTTATCTAAGCAATGGCAAGTGTGTTGTTGAAATCATAACTACCCAAGTAAAATTATTCGACATTTTTTGATGTTACATTTGCGGATCATATAGCTAAAATATGGAAATAAATAACTCACCGTTGTATGGTTTTGTCTTGCTTCGGCATTGTTATATAGAGTGCATAGCGGGCTATGAAACCGAAACAATAATACCGAAGCAGGACAAACTGCTTCGAAAACTGGGTGGGTTATTTATTTCCAGGTACCTCAGGGCTAAAGTTACTCAGGAAGATAAGGGATTATATTATCGAGATATTCAAGATGAGCCCCTATCCAGTCGCCGATAGACGCAGCCTCACCAAGTGCAAAATCGCCCGAGCCAATATTTCCAGAGCCAGGCCATTCTGTTATATTTCTATCTCTGGCACTTTCACCATTTGCGTCTTCAGCATCCAGCAAAGCATGATAGCCTTCAAAACGAGCTGTCAATTGCTGTTGGCTGAACAGCGAGTTTCGCAGTTCATTCCAGCGCAGTTTTATTTTTGCTATAAACCCCGTCTGAGGCAGGTTGAACAGTCTCTTGAAAAGAAAGTTTTCACTGTCATCAGACTGAAAAAAGCCAATTGATGGCGTGTCGCGAGCACCATCCCATGCTATGCCGAATGTGGCATCGTTGTCCCAGGGAACAAAGAAAAACTTGCCAGAGCCGCTGCGGGCAAGGTAATAATTTTTCTTAAATGAGTCGGTATCTGCAATAACATTCATCAGCAGCCAATAGTCTACTGCACTATCAATATCAACCAGATTTCCTATATTGGCAATAAACTCCGAGTCACTGGAAGTAGTGATAAAACTGATAAGCTCCTCCAGTGGTTCCCAGCGAGCTATATCCCTGGTTTTTGGATATTTCTGTTCAAAATCTATTCTGACGGTTGCCAGGTGCCCAAGGTTTGCAAGATTAGAATCTGCTTTATAAAGAACGCTTCCGTTTTCGGGGTTGGAAAAGTCAATTTGATCAAAAAGTTCATTGCCGTCCGCATCTTTTGGAATGCTGATTTTCTTAAGGCCTAATAGCTTGCGATCAACTTTTTCTTCTAATACATAAACTCCATGGTAATTTCCATTTAACTCGACTTCAGTTAAATGTCCACGAATGGCCGCCTGACCTTTTTGTATGCCATTGGCATCTATAAATGCATAGGGGCGCATGGCGTTAAAAATATCATGGCCAATAATATTTCTTACAAAAGAGGTATCACGGTAAGAAGCATCTAAAATCCAGTCACCATCCTTTCGCAGATCAAGAAGCGTTATTTTGAGTTCATTGGTGGGATCATTCGATTTAACCAGTTCAATGCTAAAGGATTTTTTATCGAATTCCTGAGAAGTTGAACCACGAGTTTCAATTCCCATATCAACAATGCCTGTATCCTGAGGGAAATCATCACTAACCAATCGGAATGTACCAGGTTTTTTTGGCTCATCTACAATAATTGCCGCATTTAGCTTGATAATTGGAAGAATGCTGACAGTTTCTTCCGTGTCATAGACTATAACGAGTTTTGGGGCTCCATTTGCTGACCCTTCAAAAGAATCGGCTACCCGCTTGCTTTTTCCCTTGTCATTATTAACGATGAACACTATTGAATTGTCAGCCATCCAGCCAGGACGGTCAATAATTTCCTGCACAATGCCGGCAAGGTCGGGGGTTTGCATTTTTGCGCCAATTTCTGACCAGGCTTCAGGGTGCCAGCTAACTCTTGCAGATGTTCTTGGGCGAGAAGAAACATTGTATCTAAGATAGCTGTAGGGTGTATCGTTGAATGGCGGTGCATCATCGACAGCATGCCCCGTAATTTTTAAGTCAATAGATTTTGAATCTGTTTCATCGACAGAAAATTCTATATAAGCATTTGATATAGAAGACCCTTGAGGAAGGCTGATATTGTTAAACCTTAACCCGACAGTTTGTTTGTTTTGGTGATTATAGTTATCTTTTACTAGCTCAAGGTCGGAACTATGGAAATAAATATACCCGCCTTTTTCCTTTTCTTCTACGTCATCGTAACCATTATCTATTGAAATGGAAAGGGTTTTAGCATATAGAGGGCTTATAGATAAAATGGTAAGCAGAAAAAAAGAATATAAAAATGTATTTACAGGTGAAATAAAATATCGTTTTACTTTCATAAACATAACATTACCTTCTTTTGTTGTTAGAGGGGAAAGGGCGCACCTCAAAACTCTACGGAATTTAATGTGATGCACTTCACATAATTATTA
>Ga0256840_1001367_pt1 | contig 23158 bp, 18 predicted proteins | sample 355202metaG_FD_185969 | JGI IMG/M metagenome (GOLD analysis project Ga0256840, IMG submission 185969) | Hydrothermal vent microbial communities from Mid Atlantic Ridge, Atlantic Ocean - 355-202 | ecosystem: Environmental > Aquatic > Marine > Hydrothermal vents | place: Atlantic Ocean: Mid...
TCAGGCCATAAAAAAATATGCTTCTCCAGTTTCTTGTGCCATACACAGAATCCATTTTGATCCCAGTATAAAATCTTCACCAAAGTTGCCTGTGAAAATCCATCCGGTATTTCTACCTGAAAATCGAACCCAATGTTTAGTTTTAAAAATGAAGGCACTTGAACAGGTTCAACTGGGATCTCCACAAACTGTAATGGTAAAATTGGACTTTTTACATGTTCATCAATCTTGATTTGAAATAATTGAAACGCCTTATCTTTAAGTTGTGCTGGCTGCAATATTCCGCCTGACTCTGTCCTGACTGTGACCATTGTTCAATATGGTGTTGCCAGCGCTTTTGTTTTTCAGTAAGCCGATCTAAAGCCTTTTGCTATTGTCATTTCACCTCCTCATAAAAATTATAAAGTTGGCTTAATATGACAGACCTGGATTTTATTTTAAGGTGGGGTTTATTGAGCGCTTACATAGAAAAATTAAAAAAATACTAATTAAAAGACACTAATTACAGGGCATGATTCAGGACTTTGGCTTCTGCTGTGCTGTAAGACAGCCTTCTGGCAAAATCCCTGCCTGCTCAAGGCTTTTCATCTTAGGGCCATTCTCTGCCCACATACGGCAGAAATCAATTAAAATATTATATAACGACACTAAAAAGAAAACCCGGTGCTCTTGCAGGTAGTATAGCATTTGATCAGGCAAACACAGATTTGCAAAAAATATATACAAGCTATTTTAATGGCAGAGAAAAAGAATTTATTGATTTGATTGATTTTTATGAAAAGTATTTAATATCAATAGGTAAGATACAATCAGCCATAAAGCTTACATGACAAACATGAACGGTCATTCATATAGGATTGCAATAATTGATTTGCAACAAGGCATCGGATAAACAGGTTCATTCATATCCTGATGGATTTATACCCCCCGGGTATGCCTGTTTTGGAAAAAACCATCTGCCAAACCTGGGCCTGCCTTGCCCTGAAAAGTCCTGCACAGGATAGAAGATAGTAAGACCACATCCTGTAAAACCTGTTATCATAGTTCTTCATCAAAGTCCTCCAGGAAGTTTTCACCCTTTTATGCCATTGCATAAGAGTTTCATCATAATGAACGCCAATATTTTCCCAGTCCTCCATTACAAAAAGATCTTCCACACTTTTCCCGATCTGGGCCATTGAAGGAGTCATGCCATTAGGAAAAATATATTTATTTATCCACACATCACCGCAAACGGCAGAAGTATCATTTCCTATGGTATGCAGAAAAAAAAGTCCGTTATCTTTTAAAACCCTTATAGCTGCTTTCATATATTTTCTGTGATTTTTATATCCAACATGTTCAAACATTCCAACGGAGACAACCCTATCAAATTTGCCTTTTAATTTTCTATAGTCCATTAATTTGATATCGACATCAAGTCCTGCACAAAAATGTCGTCCAAGGTTTACCTGTTGCTGGGATACAGTAATTCCAGTTACCCTTGCCTGATATTTTTCTGCCGCATATTTTGCAAAGCCTCCCCAGCCGCAGCCTATATCCAAAACATCCATGCCCGGTCTTAAATCAATTTTTCTGCAGATAAGTTCCAGTTTGTTCTCCTGGGCCTGATCAAGGGTCTCATTGTTATTTTTCCAGAAGGCACAGGAATAACACATATACTTATCCAACATTATTGTGAAAAGATCGTTCCCAATATCGTAATGATGTTTCCCAACAGCAAAGGTCCTGGCGCCCGCCTGTCTGTTAAACACCCTTGCAATAAAAGCTTCGGCAAGAATTTGAAAATTTTTTCTAATTTTTCCATCTAATCCTGCCGAAAGGACTCTATAAATAAATTGATCAAGCCTTTCACAATCCCACCATCCGTCCATATAAGATTCACCAAGTCCAAGGGAGCCCTGAGCAAGAACTCTTTCGTACATTCTTTCGTTATGCACAGTGATATCCCATGGATTGTTCCCGTTGATTTCAACTTCTGCAAATTTTAGAAGTTTTTCAACATTTTTTCTGTATTTATATGGACTCATTAATTTCTCCTTTCTATAGTTTAGGAACGAGAGCGAAATAAGTTGAACAAAAATTGATGCCCCTGTAAAAAGTCGGAACTCAAAAATTGCTTCAACTTTGTCCTACCATTAATTTTTGGGCTAATCTCCCAAAATATTTTCTCGCAGGATATCTTTAGCCTGATATTACTATTTGGAGAGCTAAATCGAAGGGCTTTTGTTCAATATGTCCACTTCTGCTCCTTTTTATGCATAGCTTGCCGCCTTTCGGACGGCAGTTGCCCTAAAAATATTCACTCCGATTGCTTTTAAGATTGCAGCGAATCGAACCGATTTAAATCCTCGAAATCTGAGTTGCTTGACCCCGGTTAGCCTGTCGTATTCAGACATAGTGGCCTCAACCCCGGCTCGCCACCGATAACGATTCTTGAATTCGTCTGACTGTTCATTGGCTCTTCGCATTGCCAGCCTCGCAGACTTTTGATTGTAACGAAGATAGTAATATTTCTTACCGTATTTTACCGGACAACCATCTACCAAGGGACAGTTAGAACACGTATCAAGGCTGAACCCCTGGGTGATTCTTCCTTTCTTATTCTTTTTGAATAAGGGTGTATGGCCATGTGGACATCTTTCAACTTGACCATTTGTTGAAAGTTCGAAATCGGATAGAGTCATGCCCTTATTTTTTGTCGTTCCCATGGTCGGAGAAACAAGGTCGATTCCTTCTGACTTTGCATATTCACAATTTTCATCGCTGCCATACAGGGAGTCGGCCTGGAGTTCCTGGGGACTGAGGTCTCGTTCCTTAACAGACTCAATGGCGGGTACAAGGGCGTGGGCATCACTCTGACTGGCCTTTTCTACGCTGATATGGGTGATGAGATTAAGGGTTTTGTCTTTTGTCTCCCTGTCTTCTGTGTCTGTATAGGTTTCCATCACATGGATCTGATATCCCTGTTCCTTATGACCACTGTAAGTTGCATCGGGATCTGAAGGGTTTTGGAGAGAGTCGGCTGGTATTTCTTTCGATTTTTTTATTCCAACTTTGTTGTCGCCATCAGTCACCTCAAGGTTGCAATGTTCTTCCAAAACACGCTCAAGCAGTTTGTAGCTGTACATGGAGGTAACTTCGGAACAACCCTTGAATTTTTTAATCAGATCAAAAAGGTCATTGCTGACGTCAGCAAGGGGCTTTGGAGAATCTGAGGGTTTAACCAGAGAAAAACATGATAGTGATTTGTCTGAAAGATATTTTTCCACCACGTTGGTATCTATATCCTTAAACTGGTTTGGATATTTGCGTCTCAGATTGATAAAAAATTTATTGATACTTGTCGAAAAAATGCTGATCCGTCCCAGGCGGCGCATATTGGATTTAATATGGACTGAATCAATTCTCTGCTTGTCTGTGCTGACGTTAAAGGCCTTTGACAATTTTGCTGTGATTTTTTCAAAAAGAACGGTATCCAGTTTTTTTTCGATCAGTATTTGTCGAAAGCTCCACAAGGTTTTCAGGCTCACATACTTGGCTGAATCTGATTCATCAACAATATTTAATGCATAATGCCACTGGATGTTAAATGAAAACTGAAAAATTGTTTCATTATCAGTCAGGTCATGAGCTTGCTGTAGCACCACCAATACCCCAAGCATAGTATAAAGTTCCTTAGTGGGTCGACCCATGGTTCTCGAAAAACTTGGAATGAGCTCTTTGACCGGGAGGTCACGCAATATTTCCTTTTGGAAAAATCCAGCCCATGATTGATCAAGCATAGATCTCCTTTTAGGTTCCAAAAAATCCCAAGGATCGAAAAGTAAAAGCTGATTGTGGTTGTTTTTATTAATCATGTAATTTGCCTTTAAGCTATGGATAATATAGGCATATATATACAATATTTAGCTCAAAAAAACAAGCACATATTCAAAAATTATTATATAAATACAATTGGTTATGAATCCATACTTTTTACGAGTCCATCAAAATTAATAGAATTTTTTTCCATATTCAAGGCACGAGGCGGGAGCATAGCAGGCTATGTACCCAACGAGTAACGCAGAAGATGGAAAAAAAGACATTAATTTATCCAAGTTATTTTGTGAACGTTCCTTAAAATGGATTATATCATAAATTAACCTCTATTCAAGCCTGATTTAATAAGTCTCCGGCTTTCATTATAACTTATTCCATACCAACTCTATACCACCGCGCACAAAAACACCAAATCTTTAGAAAATTTTTATATGAAACTCCTGTTGACAGGTTGTTACGGAATGCAAATTTAAAAAGCTCACTATCAATAATTTCAATGGGCTATATGCTTAAAAATACAAAAGAAATCTATTGTATAACAGCCTGTCGAGGTCTTGATCCATAAGAGTTGGCTTCGCGTCTTCCATCCAAAATTTGTTTAAATTTTAATTTTGTGAACAGAACCGAAGCCTGAATCCAGATCGGTCTCATGGCAGTTTATAAAAAAACTCAGGATAACTACCTGTATTTATTTGATTTTTATATTTGTTACGTCTGAAGCTGATTTTCTTCCTCCGGTCATGCCGGTTATATGAGTTCTCTTATTTTACGACTTTATGCGAAAATAATATTTTTATTCATCCAGGAACGGGTGAACGGGTCAAGCTCGCCAAAACCAATTACCAATTTTCTACCCCAAGATTGTAAAAAATTGATTAAAACCTCGATCTCAGGGCAATTTCAAAAAATCACTGATCTTAAGATCACAGATTCTAATATAATTATCCAATTCGTTAAAACCTGTCAATTGATTATCTGAAAATGGAAGGGAAAAAAAAGGAACGGAATGGAAAATATTATCAGTCTCTGAAAAAACTTCGCCAATTCTTTTTCTGTTCCATATTATCTTTTTCATGGAGATATTTATTTTTTTAAGCTCATTAAAAATACGTTCAGTTTCAGATACTGCAAGAGAATCATAGTTTATCACAGTATAGACACTTGTTCTCGAAGAGTCCTGAAAAATTTTTCCCACATTCTGGTATAATTTTTTAAGCTCCCTAATTTTTGATAAAATTTTATCTTTTTCATATTCTTTACCGGCAAATCTCACCCTTGAGATAATTTCTTTTTTTTTATTGATTTCACAGCGTAGCTTTTCAAGATGCTCAATCCACTTACATGAAAGAAAAGGAAGATTAAAAAATTTTAATGATAATGCCGTGGGAGGCATATCAAAAATAAAATAATCAAAATTAGGAAATTTTTCAATTATATTGGTAAAAGCCAGTATAAGAGCGTATTCCTCAAGTCCAGGCGAATATTTTAATATATCAAAATAATTTTCAATATTAAAAGCGGTTAAATAGGAATATCTTTGTTTCAGGGAAGTCTGAACATCCTTAAGATATGTTTGTATCATTTTTTCTTGATCAATTTCCGTGGCATAAAGACAAGGACGGAGTTCACGTGGTTTGTGTCCGAGCCGTTTTTGATATATATCTGAGAGATTATGGGCTGCATCAAGTGATATAACCATCACTTTTTTTGCTTTGTCCGCAAGCAAAAGTCCCAGAAGTGCCGATACAGTTGATTTTCCCGTTCCTCCCTTGCCCATGAAAAATAATATCCGTGAATTATTCATGATATATCAAATACCGAAAAAAGATGTGATAATGGCTCATTTGCAGTATCAATTTTCTCGATCATAATCATTACTTGTTTTTCCATTAAAGGTAAAAGGTCAAGAGAAATCTGCATTGGAGGGGAAAGTATTCCTATAAAAGCCCCCTGCACAAGGATGCCAAAAATATTTTCAAGCTCACCAAGTTCAGCTTCAATTACGCCAACAGCTTTTTCCCTTGCAACCTGATCAGCAGTTTCCCACAAAGATAAAAATCCCTGTTTGAGTTTTTCAATAATATCATAAAATTTCTTTTTGCCAGAATTCATGTTTTTTCTACTCTGAAAATTTTTTTATCAAAATTTATCCGTTTTTTCGATGGATAATAATAATAAAGTGCATATAAAGCCATAAGATTTATGGATGCAAGATAAAATTTAGAAAATTCACATAAATACCCTATAAGCGAAAACCAGGGGGTTATCATGGCAACACCAAGAAGCCTTTTTTCAAATTTTAAAAATGCTTTTTTTGTAACATTTTTCTTATTCTTGACTGAATCTGCAAAAAGAGTCCTGATCAATACAGGTAGAGCAAGACAAGTTATAGCCGCAAGAACAAAGATTACAATGGTAAAAAAAACAGGTAAAATATGGCCGGCGAAAAGTGCTGGTTTAAAACTTCTGCCCACACCAAGTACTATAAATCCTGCAACAAGGGGAATCAGGCTTATAATATAAATTTTTCTCAATGATTTTATCATAAAATTGTCCGAAACCTGAAGATTTTTATCAAAGGGTTCACAGCGCATAACAATACAGCACAAAGACATATGTTAAAAAAATAAGGAGGTTATGCACTTATCAAGGCAAAACCTCCTTATAAAATTTTTAAAAACATTAAACAGTGGATTTCAAAGCCTCGGGGTCATCAACTTTAATACTGAAAAATTTTAAAAACCCTTCAATGGCAATCCAGATGGCAATAATCAAAATGACTATATTTATCACCTCAAGCATTATATTGTGATGCCCGATAAATTTAGTCTGGTTCTCGATAAGTGCCCAGATAGTCATAAACGACATGAATACTGCAGGTATTCCTGCCACAAGCCATTTTATACCACCTTTGCTCTTAAGATACACTGTAATAATGATAAGGGCAAGGGCGGCAAGTGTCTGGTTAACCGCACCAAACAGAGGCCATAGCATTAATGCACCTTTACCGCCGGCTCCTGTAACAAACGCAAGAATAAGAGCAGTACCAACGGCAATAAAAGTTGCAATATATTTACCTGTGAGAAAATTCATCTTCAGGTGACCGAAAATTTCAGCAACTATATAGCGTTGAATTCTTGTTGCAGTGTCAAGGGTTGTTCCTGCAAAGGAAGCAACAAATACTCCCATGATAACCAGGGTAAAATTCAATGGTATTCCAAGGGTTTCAATCATATTGGCAGAACCGTTTACAAAGGCTGCAAGCTTTGAGCCAAGACCAGATGCCGATGCCCATGAAGCATAATGAGATGTCCAGGCTGCCACACCTGTAAGCGTTACCCCTGCCTTGGTGGTATAACCCATACCTATTCCGGCGGCAACAGCCACAACAACAAGGGTTGCAAGTGTACCTTCCATGAGCATTGAACCATATCCTACAAAAAGCGAATCATTTTCATTTCTCACCTGTTTTGATGAAGTGCCGGAAGACACCAAGGAATGAAAACCTGAAATAGATCCGCAGGCAATTGTGATAAATAGGAACGGCCACATTGGAGGAGCCTTTGCCGGATTCATCTGGACCGCAGGGGCAACAAGGTGGAGGTGTCCGCCAAAAGCCGATGCAAAAACACCAAGAATGAGAAGCGCCATTGCAATTACAAGCTCATGTGAATTTATAAAATCACGTGGTTGAAGAAGGGCGGTAACGGGAAGGACAGAAGCGATAAATGCATAGATGAGCAGAATAATTGTCCATACACCGGTTGCAGGAATTCCTGCAACTGCAGGCATTCTAATGGGCATGTAGGCACCCATAAAAACTGTGATGTACATGATCACAACAGCTACAATTGACCATGTCATTATACTCTTGCCTTTATGGTAAACAATATATCCAAGGTAAACGGCAATGGGGATTTCGCACCACACAGGGAAAACGGATTGCGGATACATGGCAAAAACAATTGCAATAACAAGACCAAAAATTGCCACAACTATCCACAATTCAAGGAAAACAATGAGAAAAAACAGAAACCGAGTACGATTGTTCACATATTTTGCCGTATAATCGGCAATGGATTTCCCTTGATTCCGCATGGAAATGATTAACGAACCGAAATCATGCACAGCGCCCATGAAAATACTCCCGAAAAAAATCCAGATCATGGCAGGTACCCAGCCCCAGATTATTGCAACGGCAGGCCCCACAATGGGACCTGTTCCTGCGATGGAGGCAAAATGATGACCGAAAATGACCTCTTTTTTTGTGGGAACATAGTCAATACCATCCTCTAACTCTACCGAAGGAGCCACATTGCTTTTAGATAGTTTAAATATTTTATTGCCAATGTATTTGCCATAAATATGATACATGGCAATATAGCCTGTAAAGGCAACAACCATAATTAAAAGTGCTTCCATCTCTATTATTCCTCCCTTTTTTATATCCCAGGATTTTGATAGAATCGTGGGAAGACATTAATAATAAACAACATGCTAAAAAATAATATAAACAACATTTTGTTTAATAAACACCAGGGCTTAATAATGTCAAGGATATAAATGGAATCAGGATATTTACCATAAATTCCCTCAATAAACAGAATAAAAGTTTTATGAGTTGTTGCAGGCAGGTTCATAGTAAATTCGGATCTGCACGTATCAGTTTATATGTGATATAAAAAAATATATGGAGTGATGAAAAAAAAGAGACGCAAAGAAATATATTCTCAACGTCTCCTGTTCTATAATTTTATTTAAAGTAGCAATCAGGCAATTGCCGTAATAGCGCCCATAAGAAATACCATTACAAATAAAGCAATCGTTTCAATCAATCCGAGAATCATAAGATAATTACCAAATCCTTTCCCGGTTTCCGCAAAAGCATCTGAAGCGGCTGCTGCTGCCAAGCCCTGAAAATATGCTGAAAAACCTATTGCAATCCCTCCAAAAATGCCTGCACCCATAATAAACCAGCCAGGTGCATTGCTCTTTGCGGCAATAAGTGAATTCATCAGTATATACCCGTAGATTGTCTGGGTAAGAGGTGCACCGGCAAAGGCGATAAGTGTAAATGGAGCGGGTCTATTCTGAACAAAACACTTTTTCCATGCCCCAATAGCCGCCATCCCTGCTGCCCCTGCACCAAGGGAAGATCCTATAGCTGCAAAAGCTAAAGCCGCACCAATTCCTAACATTCCTATACTCATTAATAATTCTCCTTATTTTTTATTTCTTTCTATTCCTAAAGGGATCATACGAAATCCCCGACCATTCCATCCCCAGATGTCCTGAAAACTCAAGGACATTTAACCGTACCCCATGTACAATAATAGCGAGAGATGCCATTGCAATATTGAGGCCATGGCCAAGCATAAGTACAAAAACGCACTCAATAATCCCGACCACACCATGGGCCACCATACCTGCCGCAATGGCATTGAAACTGCTTGCGACAGCGACTGTTGCAAGGCCAACGGCAAACAGTCTTATATAAGAAATAATATCTGAAAAAGCACCAACGGAGTCTAACGAAATTATCATTAAACTTCCAAAGCCTTTTATTATTCCTTTTAAAATATTCCCCTCCTGTTCCGAGAAAAGGACAACAACAGCTAATCCCCCGAAAATCATATACATAGCAAATGTTGGTATGGGATACTTTACCGGATTAAGGACAAAATTCAAAACAAGGTAGTAGAGACCATTAACCATGGATAGCCATCCAAGCTGGGCAAAAGCTTTAATCCTCGGTTTCTTTTGGAATTCTTCAATGAAATTCCAGATATGGGCAATACTGATCTGAATTACTCCGAGGAGAAAACAGATATGCTTGATCAACTCAGAAGTGTCCGTTCGACTGAAACTCGCAATTTTATCAATAGTTAGCATTTTAAAAAACGGAAGGTCAGCAATAGTGATAGATCCAAACCATGTTCCCGTTGCTGCCCCCCAGGCTATGGTAGCAATGCTCATAACAAGAATGAAGCGTATCATATCGGAAAATTTTCCGGTTTGTTTTCTTCCCTTGAAGCCAAAATAAAATGCAGCACCAAGAAAAATGCATCCATAGCCTGCATCACCAACAATAATCGCAAAAAAAATACTTAAAAACAGCAAAAAAAAGAAACTTATATCCCTTTCATGATAACCGGGTATGATATTGAGCAAATTAAATACCGGCTGTATAATACGAATTGTTTGTGGGTTCTTAACCAGAGTAGGGGTTATATCCTCCTCATCTGGTTCTTTAATAAGAACACCCCAGCCATGTTTTTCTGCAGTTGATTTGATTATATGCACACTATCCTCAGGGATATATCCCGAAAGATAGGCAACAGAGCCTTCGCCATCCAAACTGCTACGCAACGATTCAAATTCTATCCGGGAATCAAGTTCTTCAAGGCCTTTCTCCAATCGTGGAAGTTCATTGGAGAGCTTATTGATTTCCGATGTTATTTGATTCATCTCCTCTGCTTTCCGATCAAGTATAAGTCTTAATTCTGAAATACTTTTTTCCGGCAGAACAATTTCCTGAATTTCAGGCATCTCAGTATTTTCTGGAATTACAAGTGCAGCAAATGTAAAATTTTTTTTCACCAAAACAGGAAAGGCAAGAACTCCATCCGGGATACTTTCCCACTGGTTCGCATCCAATTCATAGAGTTTGATTTTAATACCTTTTCTATCCAGTTCCCGTATATCGTCAGCATTGAAATCACCCCAGACTTTAAGCCGTTCAAGTTCTTTACGAATCTCTGAAATTTCATCTGCTATAATTTTACTTTTTTCAGACTTTTTTAAAATCCGCTTTGCTATTTCCACTACAGTTTCAATTGAATCGCCACCTTTACTGTCTTTAACTTTTGACTCGGGTAGCACTGCAATACTACGAAAGACGATATCTCTTTGGGTTGTAAGGTCATCAAGAAGAGTACTGTTACCCATGACGCTATCAATATGCATAACGCCAAGATCACGAAGAGCTTCCAGTCCTTCTGTTTTTTCCTGTTCGAGAAGCAGCAAAAATAGTTTTTTCATCGGAACAATCATAGCTATGACACCTTCACAATCTTATTCTTGGCCATCTTACCGCGAACTACTGCAGCTGTCTGCTGATCTCCAAGATAAATCTGTATTTTTCTTATATTAGTCATGGTTTCAGGAATTTTGACCTTCTCAAAAAGATTTACCCGTTGTGTTGTTATTCTGAGCTCATCTCCAAGAAGTTGAAGCTGTTTTTTCAAAACCTCAATTTCTGCATCAAAGACTGCCATCTCTTTAAGTACTTTCAGTCCTGAGTCTACCCAAAGGGGCATATTGAAAATATCATACTCAACAAAATCAAACTCCAGATTAGTGAAAACCGGGATATCAACACCTGCGATATTTCCGATACTTTTCACAATGGATTTGATTTTTATAAGTGGTGCCAAGTCAATCTTTTCTCCAAATACACTCAACCACACCTGCAGATCATTATATAGACTCTTTTGTCTTGTCTCCACATCTCTAATATCCTGGTCTATCCGGCGCATCACCATCTGAAGCTGCTGTTTTTTGAGAATCAACGTAGGAAGATATCTTTTAAACCGTTTAAGAGAATCCTTCTGCGTTTTAAGCTCATTTTTAGTAAGTTTTACAACTGCCATTTTTAATGTTCTTCCTTTTTTGCAGGCCAGAACTCATTGATCAGCTCCGTTCTTAATCCTGTCTCCTCTGATGTGAAGGAGCCAGCCAGAATTTCCCATCCTTTATCAAGTGCTTTTTCAAGGGGAATATTTACAGAAAGATCCATCATTTCTTCTTCGAATCGCTCACCATATTTAAGAAGCTTTGTATCCCATTCCGACATTCTAAATCCCATGGATTTCTTCTCAAGAGATTCCTTGTAGGAAGCATATAATTTTATCATACCATCCATAAGAGCACGATGATCTTCACGGGTGTCCTTATTAACCATCTGCTTTAAACGGGAAAGGGAACCAAAGGGCTCAATACGTCCATTTCTCAGATAGTACTGGCCCTCGGTAATATATCCGGTATTATCCGGAACAGGATGAGTCACATCATCACCAGGCATGGTTGTAACGGCAAGGATAGTAATGGATCCTGCTCCCTCAAAATCAACAGCTTTTTCATAGCGGGATGCAAGCTGACTGTAAAGGTCTCCAGGATACCCTCTATTGGACGGGACCTGTTCCATTGTAATAGCTATTTCTTTCATTGCGTCAGCAAAATTCGTCATATCCGTTAATAGGACAAGAACTTTTTTACCCTGCAGAGCAAACTTTTCTGCTACGGCAAGACTCATATCCGGTACAAGTAGACATTCAACAATGGGATCTGCAGCAGTATGAACAAAGAATATAGTTCTGCTCATAGCCCCGCCCTCCTCCAGAACTTCCTTAAAGAAAAGATAATCGTCGTATTTGAGGCCCATTCCCCCGAGTATGATCATATCAACTTCAGCCTGCATAGCAATCCGCGCAAGCAATTCATTGTAAGGCTCTCCTGAAACAGAAAAAATAGGAAGTTTCTGCGATTCCACAAGAGAATTAAATATATCAATCATAGGAATGCCGGTACGTATCATATTACGAGGGATTATCCTCTTTGCCGGATTAACCGATGTACCTCCGATCTCAATCATATTCTCTTCCAGCATCGGACCATTATCCCGGGGACTTCCGCTGCCGGTAAAAATTCTACCGAGAAGATTATCCGAAAAGGAAACCTGCATGGGATGCCCGAGAAACCGGACTTCATCACCTGTTGAAATTCCACGCCCACCTGAAAAAACCTGCATTGCAACCTTATCACCCTCAAGGCGTATAACATTGGCAAAGGAATCTCCATAAGAAGACGAAATTACTGCAAGGTCTCCATACTTAACTCCATCAGCTGTTACAGTGATTACATTTCCAGCTATCGCATCGATTTTACTGTATATTTTTTGCATTCTTTTTTCCTAATTTACCTGAGCATTCTGAAGTACAGTGGCATCTTCGCGATCACCACTCTTTTTATCGTCCACCATGGAAATAATTTCTTCCTCAAGTTTCTTAAAAGTATCCCCCTGCCACTCAGAGCCATTATAGTCAAGAAATTTCTGCCTTAGCTGATTAAAAAAATGACGTGCATCGTTCTTAACCTCAATTTGAAAGGTTGTATCAAGTATTCCCATCAGAATAGAAAAAACATGCTGCTGGCGCTCAACAGTGACAGCTGCATCTACAGGATCAAAGGAATTTTGCTGTAGATAAACATAATCAAGAAAATCAGCTTTCAGATAAATAATATAATCATCAATACTCGTACCTTCTTCACCGACGACCTTCATCATCTGGCTCACTTCATTACCGCGGAAAAGGATCTTCCTGGCAAACTCAACTTGTTCTGTAGAAATAACACTGGGGTATTTACTCCAACTTTCAAGAGGATGTATAGCAGGATATTTACGTGCGTCAGAACGTTCTGTGGATAATCCATGGAATGCACCTACAACTTTCAGTGTCGCTTGAGTAACCGGTTCTTCGAAATTTCCACCTGCAGGACTGACCGTACCTCCGATGGTAACGGATCCTTTTTTACCATTCCTAAGTCGTACCACCCCTGCTCTTTCATAGAAACCGGCAATAACCGATTCAAGATAAGCGGGAAAGGCCTCTTCTCCCGGTATTTCTTCGAGTCTTCCCGACATCTCCCTCATTGCCTGGGCCCATCGGGAGGTAGAATCCGCTAAAAGCAGGCAATTCAAGCCCATTTGCCTGTAATACTCGGCAAGAGTCACTGCCGTATAAACCGAAGCTTCCCTTGCCGCAACCGGCATAGAACTTGTATTACAAATAATGATGGTTCTTTCCATCAAAGACTTACCCGTCTTTGGATCAATAAGTTCCGGAAACTCTTTCAAAGTTTCGACGACTTCTCCTGCACGCTCTCCGCAGGCTGCAATTATTACAATATCCACCTCTGCGTAACGACTGGTTACTTGCTGGAGAACGGTTTTTCCAGCTCCAAAGGGTCCGGGAATACAATAAGTACCACCAAGGGCAACAGGAAGAAAGGTATCAATAATTCTTACTTTTGTGATCATAGGATCAACGGGTTTTAATCGTTCTGCATAGGATGTAATAGCTCTTTTTACCGGCCAGGTAAACATCATACGTATAGGATGTTCTTTTCCGGTTTCATCCTCAATAACTGCTATTTCCCTATCAACCGTATACTTTCCCAACGGAACAATTTTCTTTATTGTATAATTATCTTTTAAATTAAAGGGAATCATTATCTGATGCTTAAAAATCCCTTCCGGTACATAGCCGATAGGATCACCGTTGGTTACCGAATCCCCGATTTTTGCAAGCGGATTGAACTCCCATTCCTTATTACGGGGTAATGCATTCAGGTAAACACCTCGCTGGAGAAAAAATCCGCATTGTTCTGCAAGCTGAGGCAATGGGTTTTGAAGACCATCAAAAATCTGAGTTAACAGCCCGGGGCCAAGTTCAACAGCAAGGAGTTCACCAGTAAAATCAACTAAATCACCGATACCTATACCCACTGTCATTTCAAAAACCTGCATTTCCGCTATGGAGCCTTTTATACGTATAATCTCAGACTTCAACCTCTGTTCGTTTAAAATGATATATCCTACCTCGTTTAGAAATACCTGGCCATCGACTTCAACAGAAACCATATTTCCATTAACGCCAACAACTTTACCCGTGCTCTTTATCATCTAAATCGCTCCGCTTTTTTTGCGAAAAAACCTAATCTACGCAGTCCTTATCGCTGTTTTAATTTTTCCATATATATTTTGAAAATTTTCTTTTCCCTGATCTAAGTTAAAAAGCATTTTTCTTTCAAGAATTTGCAATTGCAAGGAGTAAACAATCAATTTTTCAACATCAAAATAGTGTCCAATTTCCATTTCATCAAGAAAATTCCAGCGTGCTCTATCAAGAAAATATTCCGCTTTAAGAGGATCCTCCTGCTTTAACGCATTCCTTGCAATAATGGGAGTACTCGTATTATAAACAAAATGCTTTATATATTTTTCCGGTTCTATCCCCAATTCAGAGCCCCTTAATTTAACAAGCTCATTCTTCAAAGATCGTTCAAAAAGAATCCATCTATTCAAAATCCCATTTCCTGCTTTTTTTAGATCCGATACATCAAGGCGTGCAGATTCAACTGCTGCAAAATCATGATCACTAAGGTTTTGTCCGCATATTTCTAAAAATTCATCATAACGAAGAGGACACACAATTTCGAAATTAAGAAGGGGTAATGATGCAACTGTGAAATAGTATTGGCTCAAACCTATGCCTCCTCAGATGTAGTTTCCTTAAGTAATAAAGCTACACGGGGGTTTAATAATCCGGATAGAATCCCAGCGATACCTGCAGCGGTAAAATCATAATAGGCAGAGCCGTCTTTTGCCGATATTCTGAAGCCTGATTTTATCCCACGAACCGGTTTAATCTCCAGACCTCCCCTTAATTTATCACCAACTTTTTTACGAATACCTGCTTCAAGTTGTTCCAATAGATTTTCCGGCAGAAGTACTGACATATCAGTTAGATCGTCCTTCCAGTTTTTAATAAGTGTTGCTATGGATGTTTCAAGAAATCCATCTTTAAGGACTTTCTCAGTCTCATTTTCAAGAACTTTACCAAATAATTTTTCAAGCTGCTTTCTTGTCCCAAGGATGAGATCACGACCTGCCTGCTTCAAAGCTTCCTTTCCACTCATTTCAAATTGTGCGGCCTCATTCTTTGCTTTCTCTTTGAATTCTATGCTATCTTTTTCAGCCTGAGCAAGTATCTGTGCCGCTTTTCCTTCTGCTTCCCGAATAATTTCAGATGCTTGTTCTTCAGCTGTTTTCACACCTTCTAATTTAATTTTTTCTATGAGTTCCTTTAACTGTACATCCATAGTAACCTCTTAAAACTTCCATTGCATTGTATTTATAAGAAAGCCTTTCCAAAACAAATATAACTTTCATCTTTTATCAAAATCTTGTATCTTTTGAGTAGATTCTGGACAAATCCAGATCTGCCTGTGGCAATTATAGGCAAACATAACAATGAAAATTTTTATTCAAAATTATTTTTTAAAATATCCACATATCCAAGTACTTTTAGAGCTTTTTTTTCACATACCATCATATTCCAGCGGAAGCATCGGGGGGTACCGATAAATTCGTTAGCCTTGGTATCACAGCTTTAAACACAAAGTCAATACTTTCTTAATTTTAATTTTAAATTAAATGAATATGCCCCCTGAGTGTGAATATTCGGGTTAGTAATGTAAATGTCTAGATAGTGCCCCATGGTTTTGCTCTGAGCCGATTCATCTTAAATAAAGGTAAAACAAAAATAAAGGTAAAACAAAGTTCCAGCATAGAGCCGCAGAGACATAAAGCCCATAATTTCCTTAGTGCCTTTGCGGGAATAAAAATATAAGGGGAGCTAAGCAGATGTGATTGCATTTTACTCAAAATTATTAATCTTAGGGGCAAATATCCCAAAGATATAAAAATTTTCCTTGAAAATCCTGTGGAATGAGTTTAAATTCATGAACTATTTTTATATGAAACTCCTGCCGGGGATCTTTATTATTATAAGAGTTGGCTTACCGCCTTCGGCTCATCTTTTGTCAGAATCTTTGATTCTTTGAAGCCGTTTCAGAATCATTAGATCGGCTTCGTGGCCGCTATATAAAATATATAAAAAGAATCTGGCTTGAATTTTTTAAAAATAAGGGGGATTTTATATGTTTCACCAGCTTATAACCTGGCTTGCAGCAACAGTTGGTCAGTGGGGATATTCCGGAATTATACTTCTCATGGCTCTGGAATCATCTTTTTTCCCTTTTCCAAGCGAAGTAGTCATACCTCCTGCAGCTTATCTTGCAGCTACGGGAAAAATGAGCCTAATAATGGTTATTATCTGTGGTATTACGGGAAGTCTTATAGGAGCTATTTTCAACTATTGGCTTGCCTTTAAATTTGGCAGACCTTTTTTTGAGAAATATGGACGGTACATGCTAATCAGCCGGAAATCGCTTGAAAAAGCAGACCTTTTTTTTGAACGCCACGGTTACATCAGCACCTTTATAGGTCGTCTGCTTCCGGGTATCCGTCAATATATTTCACTTCCTGCAGGCCTGGCACATATGGGGATCTTATCTTTTTGCGCTGCCACCGCTTTTGGCGCAGGAATATGGATCATGATACTAGCGGCTCTGGGGTATCTATTCGGTCGGAATGAAATTTTGATTATGCATAATCTGCACTGGATCAGCCTTGCGATTATAATTATATGCGCTATCATGATCCTTTTATACCGCAATGGACGGAAAAAGCGTCTCTGATCAGTGGGGACTTTAATTAGTGCATTCCCGTATAAATATGGGGTTCTTTCATATAAAACCGGCATGGCCGAAGATACGGAGCTAATTGAGGTGTCAGGTTTACGCTATTTCTTATAGAAAATGATAGGAGGGATTATTGTGGCGAGTATGATTTATACACCTGAAGATGAAATTCAAAATAGAATCAAGCGTTTTCAAAAAAAGCTTAAAAACACAGAGCTTGATTGTGCAATTATTATGCACCATACAAATTTATTTTATTTTTCCGGGACATCCCAGAATGGGCACCTTTTTATTCCATCCGAAGGAGAACCGGTTTTACTGATTAAAAAGAGTTATAAAAGGGCATGTTTAGAATCGCAAATCAAAAATATTATGGAAGTAAAAAGTATTAAAAAAATTCCCAGTATATTAAAAAGTCAAGGATTTGGAAATCTTGGGAAAATAGGACTTGAACTTGATGTAGTTCCTTATAATACGAATTCCTTTTACATGAAAATTTTTGCTGAATCTAAATTATCGGATATTTCAAAAATCGTAAATAAGGTTCGCTTGATAAAATCAAAATATGAAATTGATCTTTTAAAATATTCCGCCCATGTTATTGATGAAGTTTTCAAAATGGTCCCGTCCATGTTAAGAGAAGGTATGATGGAAATTGAGCTTGCAGCCTTGTTTGAATCTGAAATGAGAAAACGTGGATATGGTGGTTATAGTCAGATGCGAGCTTTTAACCAGGACTTTTTTATGGGTACACTCACTTCAGGAACAAACGGTGCAGCTCCAACATATTTTGATGGGCCTGTGGGCGGAATGGGGGTGACTCCTGCTAATAACCCTCACGGTGCCGGTTGGAAGAGAATTAGAAGAAATGAAGTTGTATATATCGATTACACTTGTGTTGTGAACGGTTATACTGCGGATACAACACGAATGTTTGTTATTGGAGAAATCTCTGAGAGACTTAACGATGCATATAAAAAATCACTAAAAATTCTAAATGAAGTGATTAAAAACGTTAAACCAGGTGTTTCCTGCGAAAGCCTTTATGAAAAAGCTGCTACAATGGTTAAAAATTGGGGGTTGACCGATAAATTTATGGGGATGGGACAAGATAGAGTCCGATTTATAGGCCACGGAGTTGGCCTGGAACTGGATGAGATGCCTGTATTTGCAACCGGCCTTAAAATGGATCTTGCAGAAGGTATGACATTTGCCATGGAACCTAAATTTGTGTTTGAAGAAGGTGCAGTGGGAATTGAAAATACATATGCTGTGACAGAAGATGGATCGGAATGTTTGAATCATGCGCCAATGGAAATTATCCAGGTTTAGATCTCTTCTGTTTTTCCTTTTTCTTTGTCATGAAAACAAATAATTTTACAGTCTCAGCCTCACTTACATTTAAAACCTTATAGTGACCACCAATGTCAAGACAGCTCTTTATTCAATTTCAGCGCCATTTTTCATTTTGTACGTGTTCATCTTCAATCTAAACTGCTTTAGCCTGTTTTGTCTGACTATTGCCAAATCCCAAAGGAAGAGCTTATATTATTATTTTCTATCTTAGGAATGTTCACAAAATAACTTGGACAAATTAATGTCTTTTTCCCCATCTTCTGCGTTACTCGTTGGGTACATAGCCTGCTATGCTCGTGCCTTGAATATGAAAAAAATCCTATTAATTTTTGTTCAACTTATTTCGCTCTCGTTCCTTACACACATTGTCCAGTTTTCGGGGTTCACTATACCTTTTCCGGTTAACATTTTCAGTACTTAGTACCTCGTCTACAATATGTTTAAGATCTTCCGGTAAAAACGGTTTTTCAATAAATTTTAGACCCGGTTTTAGAACTCCGTGATTATCAATGATATCATCAGTATATCCTGACATGAAAACAACCTTTATTTCAGGGTAAAAAAGTTTAATTTTTTCTGCAAGTTCATTGCCGTTTAGTTTAGGCATAACAACATCGGAAAGCAACATATGGATTGGTTGTGAGTATTTTTCTGCAATTTTTAAAGCCTCTTCTCCGTTATGTGCGCTTAAAATTTTATAACCTGTGGCTTTTAGAATTTTTTCAGCTATTTTCAGCAGACTGCTATCATTTTCTGCAATGAGAATTGTTTCACAAGGTTTGTGATATTCTATTTTTTCTATTTTCCCATTTCCTATTTCCTGTTTTTCAGTGGCAGGCAGATAGATTTCAAAACAAGTTCCCATACCTGGCTTGCTGTCAACCCATATAAACCCGTTGTTTTGTTTTATAATACCGTATACAGTTGACAAACCAAGCCCTGTACCTTTGCCCTTTTCCTTTGTGGTGAAAAAGGGATCAAAAATATGCTGTCTGATTTCCTTTGTCATGCCAATGCCTGTATCAATTATTTTAAGCATAATATATCTGCCGGGTTCCGGAGATAGATTAAGTCTACGGAAATAACTGCTGTCCAGGTTTTTATTGGCTGTCTCAAAGATAATTCTGCCCCCTTTGGGCATAGCGTCTCTGGCATTGACTGCGATATTTATTATTATCTGATCAATCTGACTGGGATCCATCATAACAGGCCACAATTCAGGTTCATTTGAAATTAAAAGCTCAATATCATCGCCGATTAAACGCCCAAGCATTTTTTTAGTGGTTTCAAGGGAATGATTCAGATTAATTATTCTGGGAGATATAACCTGTTTACGGCTAAATGTGAGAAGCTGGCGGGTTAGATCAGCACCCCTTTGTCCCGCATCTAAGATGTCCTTTAGGTTTTTCTTAAGATCATCATCGTCTGCATCCATCATGGCAAGTTGAGCATTTCCCATTATAATACTCAATATATTATTAAAATCATGGGCGACACCGCCAGCGAGAACACCAATTGATTCCATCTTCCTTGCCTGATTAAGCTGGACTTCAAGTTTCCTTCTCTGTTTTAACGCAAGAACATTCTCCGTAATATCAATCCATACAGTATGAATAAAAGATTTGTTCTTAAGAAAAAATATCTTTGCTTTCAAGAATATATGAAGGATATTACCGTCTTTTGTTATATGCTTTGTTTCAAATGCATCATATCCTTGTGCAATAATTTTTTCCATGTGGTCTTTAAATTTATTTTCAGCTTCAGGAGCTTCAATAACCGAAATGTCAAGATTTTTAAATTCATCCCGGGTATATCCAAGGCAAGTGCAGGCATTGTCATTGAAATGGAGTATTTTTGCTGTTTCCACATCAAAAAGAACAAGGGAATTCGGAGACTGCTCAAACATAACACGGAACAATGCTTCTTTATCCTTTAATTCTCTTGTTTTATACCTGATGGCTTTTTTCAGGATATCTTTATGAAGAAATAATTGATCTTCCGCTTTTTTGATTCGTAAAGCGGCTTTTACCTGGGCTGCCAGGACATACTCATCAATGGGCTTTGCAAGATAGACATCAGCCCCGGTTTCAAGTTCCCTTACAAAATCCTTGGATTCCGTTTTAATGGCGGTTATCATGATAACTGGAATTCTTTTCGTTTTTTTATTTTCTTTGAGTACCTTACAGACTTCATATCCGTCCATGCCAGGCATTTTTATATCAAGGAGAATAGTATCGGGTAGTTCAACCTCAGCTTTTCTGATACCTTCGGTACCCGATTGTGCCGTGGTCACGTTACAGTCCGGAACAACAAGTTTTAATAAAGCTGCAACACTTATAAGATTGTCTTTTCTATCATCAATCACCAGAATTTTAGACATAAATTTTTACCTGTGACAACATGAGCGTTGTTATCATGCAGAAGTGTATTCATATTCTCTTAAAATTAATCTTGATGCCCTCGTAAAAAGTCGAAATCAGTAAAATAGCTATTAATAATTTCAGCATGTTACGATTAAAAAAATGGTAAAATTGGACTTTTTACATGTTCATCGATCTTAGATCAATATTAAAATCAACCTCCAAAATGTAAACTTATTTTTCAGTTAGCCTAAGCACCTGTTTCATAGATACATGAGGTGAAATCGATTTCCTCACCACATTTTTCACATTTGTGATTTTTATCAAATTCATCTGAAAAAATTTCCGTTGATTCACCGCATTTCGGGCACTTGCAGATAAATGATTTTAAGTTCTTAAATTGTTCAAAACCCGGGCAATGCTGTGGAGTTGTCATAATATCCTCCTAATTGAAGTTGTTTTTAGAGATTTAACTATTGAACCAATGAAAAGTCGAATAAAATTATTAAAGGCCAATCTCACATCATTGTCAAGATAAAATCATAGTTAATAAATTTAAGAAAATGAATATATTTAATAATTTTAGGCCAATACCGTAATAGTTAAAACGGGGAGAGAGGAGAACGTATACCATTAAATAAGAATATATGTTGGATTACATACAACTTAATAGAATAATATTCTTGACATATAGGTATATAGAGAATATATATGCTTATTTTTTATAAAATTACGTACAATACATACGAATATAAGGTAAAATTTCATGGATGAAACGGATTTCAAAATTCTAAAAATTCTTCAAAAAAAGGCGAGGATACCCAATATTGAAGTTGCACGAAAAATAGGAATGGCTCCTTCGGCAATCCTTGAGAGGATAAAAAAGCTTGAGGCAAAGGGAATAATTGGTGGATATGAAGTACGTCTTAATCCGGGCCGTTTCAACAGGTCCATGATTGCTTTTGTTTATATCGATGTTAATGAACCATCCTGCATTGATCAAACCGGGGAAAAAATAGCAGAATTTGAAGAAATCCAGGAAGTTCATTATCTCTCGGGAGAGGATTGCCTGATTGTAAAGCTAAGAGTCGCTGACCATACAGATCTTGAAAAGATTTTAAGGACAAAGATAAATTCGATGAAAGCCGTTAAATCCACCAGAACCTGCATTGTACTTTCAACATTCAAGGAGACTTCAAGAATACCTTTATCAAAAGCCGATTAAAAAATATCAATTAACAATTAAGACAAATAAAATATTCAAAATAAACAGAAGAACAAACACTAAAAAAACAAACACTAAGGAGACTTTTAAAATGCCAATGTCCCATGATTTTAAGGCAAGACTTGAACCTGTTCTTCAAAAGATAAGCGACCATTTTGGAACACCTTTTCATTTATACGACGAAAAAGGAATAATGGAAACGGGAAATAAGCTTAAATATGCATTTGCCAATGTTAAAGGATTTAAGGAATATTTTGCAGTCAAGGCTCTTCCCAATCCATTTATCATGAAAATCATGCATACAATGGGGTTTGGATTTGACTGCAGCTCCTCATCTGAAATCATCCTTGCAAGAAATATTGGAGCTACAGGTGAAAACATAATGTTTACATCCAATAATACTACTGCAGAGCAATTTGAACTCGTTGCCTCAAACGGAGGATGCATACTTAACCTTGACGATATTTCCCTTGTGGCAAAGGTTCCCGAGATGCCCGATTTAATCTGCTTCAGGTACAATCCTGGTCCCGACCGTACGGGAAATAAAATCATAGGAAATCCCGTTGAGTCAAAATACGGTGTCACCACTGCACAGATAAAAGATGCATATAAAGCTGCCATGGATAGAGGTGCAAAACTCTTTGGTATGCATACAATGCTTGCATCCAATGAATTAAAATATGAATATATGGTGGAAACCGTACAGATGCTGCTTCAACGAGTTGAAGATGTCTCAGATTCCCTTAATATCAAATTTGAATTTATCAATATAGGAGGCGGTTTTGGTATTCCATATCGTCCTGGGGAAAAACCTCTTGATATGGATTCCCTTGGCAGAGAAACAGCAGATCTAATGGCAGAATTTGAACGGAAAAAAGGATGGGTACCAAAACTTTTTATGGAAAGCGGCAGATATATCACAGGTCCCCATGGAGTGCTTGTGACAAGGGTAATAAATCATAAAGACATCTACAGAAAATATATAGGTGTTGATGCATCCATGTCAGCT
>Ga0256840_1001368_pt1 | contig 23156 bp, 12 predicted proteins | sample 355202metaG_FD_185969 | JGI IMG/M metagenome (GOLD analysis project Ga0256840, IMG submission 185969) | Hydrothermal vent microbial communities from Mid Atlantic Ridge, Atlantic Ocean - 355-202 | ecosystem: Environmental > Aquatic > Marine > Hydrothermal vents | place: Atlantic Ocean: Mid...
ACTTTAGCCGTAGATGGCACCGTTGCTGTTTTCACAACTGGTCTCACTAGCAGTGCTAACCTAGTTAATGCAACAGCATTGGAGCTGGATACGAGTAATGTAGAGGGTGATTTAACGGCCACGGCCACAACGGGCAGTTTAAGTGATAGTGGCACTGTGAGCGTCGGGGGGGATGCGGTATTTACCAGTTCAGCAAGCAATGCCAATATTGATTTAGGCACCTTAGCCGTAGATGGAGTCATTGCTGTTTTTACCGATGGTATTAATAGTAGTGCCAATCTAGTTAATGCAACGGCATTAGAATTAGCCCCCAGCACCCTAGGGGGTAATTTAACAGCCACGGCCACAACGGGCGGTTTGAGCGATAGTGGAACCGTAAGCGTCGGTGGGGACGCCTCTTTTACCAGTTTAGCGACCAATGCCAATATTAATTTAGATACTTTAGCCGTAGAAGGCACCGTTGCTGTTTTTACCAACGGTATTAGTAGTAGGGCTAATTTAATTAATACAACAGCATTAGACATAGCGGACAGTACCCTAGGGGGAAATTTAACGGCCACGGCCACAACGGGCAGCTTGAGCGATAGTGGAACCGTGAGCGTCGGTGGAGATGCAGTCTTTACCAGTTCAGCGGCTAATGCCAATATTAATTTAGATACTTTAGCCGTAGATGGTACCGTTGCTGTTTTTACCAACGGTATTAGTAGCAGTGCTAATTTAGTCAATACAACGGCATTAAACCTAGCCGCCAGCACCTTAGGAGGTGATTTAACGGCCACTGCCACTGCGGGTGATTTGACAGATAGTGGAACTGTGAGCGTTGATGGGAATGCGGTTTTTACAACAACTGAATCCAATGCTAGTATTAATTTAGGCACTTTGGCCATAGATGGCACCGTCGCTGTTTTTACAACAGGCCTCACGAGCAGTGCCAATCTAGTCAATACAACCGCATTAGACCTAGCTGCCAGCACCCTGGGGGGCAATTTAACGGCCACAGCCTCAAAGGGTGATTTGACAGATAGCGGAACCGTGAGCATCGATGGGGATGCGGTTTTTACAACAACTGAAGCCAATACCAATATTAATTTAGGCACTTTAGCCGTAGATGGCACCGTCGCAGTTTTTAGCAGTGGTATTAGCAGCAATGCTAATATAGTTAATACAACGGCATTAGACCTAGCCGCCAGTACCCTAGGAGGCAATTTAACGGCCACGGCCACAACGGGTGATTTGACAGATAGCGGAACCGTGAGCATTGATGGGGATGCTATCTTTACCAGTTCAGCGACCAATGCCAATATTGATTTAGACAGCTTAGCCGTAGCGGGAACTGTTGCTGTTTTCACTAATGGTATTAGTAGCAGTGCTAGTTTAGTTAATACTACCGCATTAGATATTGCCGCCAGCACCCTAGGAGGCAATTTAATTGCCACGGCCACAACGGGTGATTTGAGCGATAGTGGCACTGTGAGTGTTGGGGGGAATGCTATATTTACCAGTTCAGCGGCCAATACCAATATTAATTTAGATACTTTAGCCGTAGATGGCGCCGTTGCAGTTTTCACCACCGGTATCACTAGTAATGCTAATTTAGTTAATGCAACGGGGTTGGAACTGGCTACGAGTAATGTAGAAGGCGATTTAACCGCTACGGCCACAACGGGTAATTTGAGCGATAGTGGCACCGTGAGCGTCGGAGGGGGTGCGGTTTTTACAACAACTGAAGCCAATGCTAATATTGATTTAGATACCTTGGCCGTAGCGGGAACGGTTGCTGTTTTCACCAATGGTACTAGTAGCAGTGCAAATATAGTCAATACAACCGCATTAAACCTTGTCGCCAGCACCCTAGGAGGCAATTTATCGGCCACAGCTACAACGGGAAATTTGAGCGATAGTGGCACCGTAAGCGTCGATGGGGATGCCGTCTTTACCAGTTCAGCGACCCATGCCAATATTGATTTAGATAGCTTAGCCGTAGATGGTACTGTCGCTGTTTTCACCAATGGTATTAGTAGCAATGCTAATATAGTTAATGCAACGGCATTAGACTTAGCCGCCAGTACCCTAGGAGGCAATTTAACGGCCACGGCCACAACGGGTGGTTTGAGCGATAGTGGCACCGTGAGTGCCGATGGGGATGCTGTTTTTACAACAACTGAAGCCAATGCCAATATTAATTTAGACTCTTTAGCCGTAGGTGGCACCGTTGCTGTTTTCACAACAGGTCTCACTAGCAGTGTTAATCTAGTTAATGCAACAGCATTGGAACTGGCTACGAGTAATGTAGAGGGTGATTTAACAGCTAAGGCCACAACGGGTGATTTGACAGATAGCGGAACCGTGAGCATTGATGGGGATGCCGTCTTTACCAGTTCAGCGACCAATGCCAATATTGATTTAGACACCTTAGCCTTAGCGGGAACTGTTGCTGTTTTCACCAATGGTATTAGTAGCCGTGCTAATATAGTTAATACAACCGCATTAGACATTGCCGCCAGCACCCTAGGAGGCAATTTAGCAGCCACGGCCACAACGGGTGATTTGAGCGATAGTGGAACCGTGAGCGTCGATGGAGATGCCGTCTTTACCAGTTCAGCAGCCAATGCTAATATTGATCTAGGCTCTTTAGCTGTAGGTGGCACTGTCGCTGTTTTTACCAATGGTATTAATAGCCGTGCTAATTTAGTTAATACAAATGCATTAGCCATAGCCGCCAGTACATTGGGAGGGAATTTGACGGCAACAACAAATATTGGAAATATTACAATAACTGAGTCAGTATCTGTTGCTAAAAATTTGAATGTTATTACAGCTGGTGGCTTTGCTACAACAGATACATTATCTGTTGTAGGTGATTTACTTATTGCAACAGCAGGAGATGTTCAAACAGGGGCGGGATTAATTGTTGGTGGAGATACCAGTATTACGGCAGGAAATTTTGATGTGCTTCTTGGTGGAAATAATCATACGGCTGAATTGACTGGCGGTGTTTCAATCTCTGCAGATGATGCTCAAATAATTAGTGGTGCTGGCTCTACTTTAAATTTAGCTAATATTAATTTGTTGGGTGATGGGTTATTTGTTGCAGGGAATAGAATTACCAGAGATAGTTCAGTCAATACCAGTACGAATGCATTAAAGGCTGAAAATTTATTTTTATCTTCTGCAGAAATAGGTACAACAACTGTTCCTCTTCAGCTTGATTTGAAAAAAGCATTGTTTGTAGATTCGACCGCAGGGCTTGATGTTTTTGTAAATGGTACTTTTTCCTTTGCAAATTCAGGTATTTTTGACTATAAGCCTAGTTTGATAGCAGCAAATATTGATCAAACATTCCGCAATTTATTTCCTACCACTCAACAAGAAAACAGTATTATTCGTCGGGTTTTTCTTGAAGGAAGCAACGGGATAGAAAGAGGGCGTTTAATTGATATTGAAAGTGAGACAGCGATTGATGCAGCTTTATTTGATCAAAGTGTAACCATGTTCTCTGTACTTGACCCTGGGCTATTGCTTCCTGAAGATCAACTAGATGAATGTGAGGATGGCGAAGATGAATGTGAGGGTGACGAGGATGAAGCTGCTGTTTACAAAGGTTGGTATTTAGAGAAAAAAATGCAACAAAATAAAGTTGGGCAATGGGAAATGAAAGGAGCACCTGCTATGCTGGATTTATCTGGTAAGGTAGAAGAAACGTTAACGTTGAGTTATTATCAGTTTTAGCTTTTAGGAACGTGTATGGAATAACTTCCCGAAATTATAACGTAGGATTTTTGTTTCAGGTGGAATGATCTCATGAGGCGCATAGCCAGCTACGCAACGAATGAGACCATTCCATCTGGAGCAAAAAGACAAGTTAGAAATCGGGAAGTTGTTTCATGCACGTTCCTTAGTAAAGATAGAAGTCTTTTTTATATTAATAGGTGAGTATTATGCCTCCAGCTGCAAGAATTAGTGATATGCATGTTTGTCCCATGGTTACAGGGGTTGTGCCTCATGTAGGTGGGCCAATTTCTAAAGGTGAACCTACTGTACTCGTTGGGGGAATGCCAGCTGCTAGAGTGGGCGATATGTGTGTTTGTGTTGGGCCGCCTGACACAATTGCAAAGGGATCTGCCACTGTACTTATTGGTAATATGCCAGCTGCTAGAATGGGCGATATGACTGCTCATGGCGGGAATATAGTTATTGGCTGCCCGACAGTGATGATTGGGGGCTAAATTAAAATGAGAATTATATTACGTGTTTTTGTTGTATTGCTTGTTATGCTAAATTCAGCTTGTGCTGTAAATACTGAAAAAAAACCAGGTTTAGTGAGTGATGGTGTAAAACCGACCCCCCAAAATGAAACTGTTTTTCAAGATTGGCGAAAAAAATGCCAGCTTAATAAAAATAACCATCAAGTTTGTTTGATTTATCAGAATATAACGATTAAGGGCTCAGGAAAAAGCCTTTTATATGCTAGCTTTACCTATAAGAATAATAAACTGCTTGGTTCCTTTAAAGTACCTTTTGGTGTTTTTTTACCTGCAGGCGTAGCTTTAAAAGTTGATGAAAAAGAACAAGTTAATTTTGTAGTACAAACCTGTTTAGCTGATGGCTGTTACTCTTCTCTTCAAATAGAAGATGATTTGTTAGATCAGTTTAAAACCGGTAGTGAGGCAAAAGTTGGCTTTAAAACTATTGATCAGCGTCAACTAGCCGTAAAACTTTCCTTAAAAGGGTTTTCTCAGGCAATTAACTCTTTATCTGATCGAAAGTAAACTAAATAATGTGTGTTTAAGCATATACTTCGCGCGGTCACGACTGCGGTTTTCTAACCGCTGAGTTTTTGCCAATAACTGCGTTGCTGAAACAGTTGCGTAGCTTGCTATGCGCCTGTTTCAGCGCCTTGCTATCGACAAAAATCAGCAGCTTATAAATTCCGCATCCGTGACCGCGCGAAGTATAATTTAAGTAACTGGCAATATTTCTCTTCAAGGTTATAAAGGGAGGCATATTCCTCCCTTACCCCAACCTTCTCCCCTCTTGGGAGAAGGAGTTAAGAGCAACAATTACTTTTTATAGGGTGAAATAGCTACCTTCGAGATATTATTTCATACAGGTTCCTAAATAAATATTTTCCCTACCCTTGAAATGACAAGTACCTCATATTAATGAGCGGAATAGTCAAAACCAGACTAATCTATGGTTTCAAAAAAACTGTGTGAACTCAGGACATACTAAAGCATTCGAGTTTTTAATTTACTCTGAAAGAAATTAAAAATCGTAATCATTCTTAGCTATACTAAACTCTAGTTATTCCTTCATTGCTTATTTTTTCATGTATGGCTGATAAAGACCCTAATTCAAAAAAAAATACTCCAAAATCAGGTAAAGAAGATACAGATAAAACTGTCTTACGCCCTAAAAAAACGATATTAAGGCCTAAAAACAATTCTAGTAATGATGAAGACAATGCCCAGCAGCATACGGTAGGCGATAATGCTAACCATGATTTTAAAACAGTAATACAGCCAAGACGAGTTACTAGAGGACGTGCGAAGGGAGGAAACACTCATGCAACTTCATCGAAAACTTCCCGTACAACGGGAACGGCATGGGCTGATTCAGTCAGTCAAGATAGCTCTGAAAAGCAGGTAGGTCCAGGAACGGTTCTAAAAGATAGATTTGAGTTGCTTGAAATTTTAGGTCATGGAGGGATGGGTACAGTTTATAAGGCCATTGATCGACGTGATATAGAAGCTCAGCATAGTTCGTTTCTTGCTATTAAAGTGTTAAATGACGAGTTTAAGAATGATAAGGATTTATTGAGAGCATTGCATGGCGAGGCTCGAAAAACTCAACAACTAGCCCACCCAAATATTGTAACTGTCTTTGATTTTGATCGAGATGGCGGTATTGTTTTTATGACGATGGAGTATATGGATGGTATTCCTCTCGATGAGTTTATAAAAAATAGACCTAATGGTGTGGGAGTAGAAACAGCGCTTCTTATGGTTAATCAAATGGCTAATGCTTTAAATTACGCACATAGCCAACATATTATCCATTCAGACTTCAAACCTGGCAATGTTTTTGTAGGTCAAAATCATAGCATCAGGGTGCTTGATTTTGGTATCGCGAGGGTTGCAAAAGGTGAGCAAAAACACTCTGATTTTGATGCTGGAATCTTGGGTGGATTGACTCCTGCCTATGCTAGTCTTGAAATGTTTAATGATGAAGACCCCGCTCCGAGTGATGACCTTTATGCCTTAGCTTGTGTTACCTATGAGTTATTAACGGGGAGACACCCATTTAATAGGCGTGGCGCTGATGTGGCAAAAAAGGAAGCGCTAGAACCCGATAAAATAAAGAGCTTAAACGCTAGGCAATGGAAGGCACTAAGTAAAGGCTTGGCATTTCAGAGGAAAGATAGGTTTTCTAACATTCAGGCTTTTATTGAAGGGTTAAATGCTAGTAAGAGTAAATTGCCCATATACCTCGGTTCTGTTGGCTTTGGGTTAATTGCTGTAGGTTTTCTTGCAAAAGATCCAATATTGGAGTTTTTGAAACAAGTAGAGTTTGAAGGAGAGATAGAGGGGCTAGAGGCAGATATAAACCAAGGTAATATTAACAAAATGCTAAAAGCATTAGCACTAGTAGAAGTGTTATCTGAATCTAATGCGTATAGGCTGGAAACAGAAGAAAAAATCTCTGATGAAATACTAAGACATATAACACTTGATGGGTACGGTTTTGTTTCTAAATTTATTTTACATTTTGAAGCCTTAAACCAAAAATTACGACGAAAAATTCTGTTTCAAGGTCAGGATGGCCTGTTGTCTTTTTATGAAAAAGAGATGGGTAATATTTTATCTAACCCGAATAAAAAACATGTTTTTAATAGTGTTGAAAGTTTATTAAATAATGCTGAAAATTTTTATCCAGACTCATTCAAATTACGGCGCTTGCAAAATAAGAAAAATGATTTAATTCTTGATTTAGATAACCGTTTTTCCGAAGCATTAAAGCAAAAACGTATGCTGTTAGATCCAAATAGGGATGACATTGTTGATGTTTTGACTGAATTAATCAAGATAAACCCCAACCACCCACTGGTATCAAGTGAAATAGCCGAAATGGCTTATGTTCGTGAAGCAACGGTAGCATTAGAAAATAAGCAGCTAGATTTAGCTAAACAACTTATTACTCAAGGGATGTTGTTTTTTTCTAGTAATGCTTCATTAGCTGATTTGCTGGATCAGGTTAAAACGCTGGAACAAATTAAGGATAAACAAAATGCTATCTATAGATTAGAAAAACAAATTACAAACCTTATCGAGGTATTTAAAGCTGATATATATAGCTGGTTACAACAGGCTCGAGGTGTTTTTAACCAAATGATGGTGTTACAAGCTGATAATAAATTAATTCTAGATGTAAAAGTACATACCGGAAAGTTATTAGAAAACGAAGTAAAGCTATTAACCGAAGAAAGAAAATGGGAAAAGGCTTTGTCGTTGGTGGTTGATGTGCAGTCAATGATCACAGAGCGTGTCTTTGTTGAGAATAAACAAAAAATTAATCGATTAAAAGAGGAATTTGAACAAAAAGTAAAGAGTTTGTTTCATAAAATAAAAGCACTAGTTTCAAAAAACCAGACCGATAAAACTATAAAGGAAATAAATGGATATTTTTCTGTATTAGAAACTTTGAGTCCAGGTCATGCATTAATTCAACTGAGGAAAGAACAAATTGCTTTAAGTTTTTTACAAATAGCTGAAGATTTACGGAGTAAGGAGCAGTGGGATAGAGCATTTGAATATTTAGAGTATTCTAAAAGAGTTAATACAGATCAATCATTTCAAGTACGGGTGCAAGCGTTATCTGTTGAAATGAATAGGGTAAAACTCAATTTTGAAAACATGGAAAAAGAAGAGCTAGCATTAGCAAAAATAAAAGCTGGAGAATTAAGAGATAAAAGGAGACAAGAAAAAGTTACCCATGAGATTGAGCGATTTAATGCACTGATTTCAACTATGACTGCAACTGAAGAAAATGCTCTTGCAGCTAAACTAATTCTAGATTCAATTTCTGCAATTGATGCAAAAAACCCGATTATAAAGACTGGTTTTTTAAAAATAGAAAATGTATTTGTTAATGAGGTTGGACGGTTAATCAATGAACAAAAATGGGTGAATGCCAAGTCGACCATTACCAACGGTAGAGTATTTTTTCCTAAGTCAGAAAGGCTAAAAGCATCGGCTATCGAAATTGAAAATACCATGAAATTGTTAGCTCAAAAAGATCAACAATTAAAAATTAAGCAACAAAAAGATAGCTTTGAGCAATTACTTGAAAATCCATTAATTGAAAAAAACTGGCAAAGTAAAGTTAATATAGGAATTAATAGTTTATCAAAATTATTGGCTAATAATGATACTTGGTTAATTAAAAAGAAATCTCAACTTATTTCTATTTATTTTAATCAAGCTGAAAAATTACTTATTGATAAGAGAATGAGTAATGCCAAAGAAGTTTTGAAGTTAGGGTTAAAGATAGACAATAAGGCAGATAATTTAATTTCAGCTTTAAAAAGGATAGAAAAACAGGAGCTATTAGTTAAAGAAAGTAATAGAAAAAAAGAGTTAATTGCTAAAATAGCGGGGCTAAAACAAAGTTTTGAAATTCAATTGAAGGCAAATAAAGTTAAGCGAGCTTTGTCGACTTTGAACAGGTTGAAAAAAATTAAGGGTGTTGATAAAAACTATACTAACAATGTAAGCTCCAAATTGATTGCTAATGCTTATTATAGGTTGGCAAATATACAAGATGAAAAGGGAAATATAAGTGGCGCTAAAGCTTTTATTAAAAAAGGGCTGGCTTACAATAAGGTTCATGAAAAATTAAATAGATTAAGGCTTAAACTTAAACGGCTAGATCAGGCTGCTAAACGAGTTAAAGAAGCTGCAGCTATTAAAGCAGGAACAATTGATAAAGACTCTTCCCAGAAAACTGATAAATCAACAATTGACCCCGCCAAACCAACAACTTTAATTGAAAAAAAAGGGATAAAGACACCTAAAAAAGTGGATAAGCCTAAAGTTGGGGCTAACCCCAAAATAAGTCAAAATACCACTGTGAAGGAAGGAAAAGCTTGTTTAGCAAAATATGCGGGCTATGGTAAAAGATCAAAAGCAAGGTGTTATGATTATGTCTCTAATTCGGTAAAAGGTCCCATATTAGCTGTTATCCCTGCTGGCGGAGGGGCGTCCACCTTTGCAATAGGTATTAATGAGGTTTCAATAAAAGAATATAATTTTTATTGTGAATTATCAGGAAAATGTAGTCGCCACTCATTAACTAACCAACCTATTACAAAAATTTCTTTGCAGCAAGCTAAAGGCTATGTACAGTGGTTAAGTAAGGTGACAGGGTATGATTATAGATTGCCGACTAAACAACAGTGGTTACATGCTTCAAAAGCTGGGGGTCGTAAGCCCGTAACAGATTATAATTGTAAATTAGTGAGTAGTGGTACTGTGATTAAGGGGCAGGAATTAGTCTCTGCAAAATCGGGTAAGAAAAATGCGTGGGGGCTTCGGAATTATATTGGTAATGCACAAGAATGGGTGGTTAATGGTAGTTCTGTTTTTGCTATGGGGGGTGGGCATACTGATTTCATGACTGTTTGCAATGTCGATTTACAGCGTCCCCATTCAGGAGGTGCTGATAAAATAACAGGGTTTAGAGTTGTAAGAAATATTAATTAGTTAAACCGTATGTTCTTGATGTCATTTAGTTAGGTTTTTGTTGGAGTATAGAGTGGTAAAAAAAATCCCATTATTGTCTTTCTTTGCTATGACCGATACAGGAAGGAAAAGAAATTTAAATGAAGATACCTTTTTAATCGATGAGCAGCTTGGTTTGTGGGTGTTGGCAGATGGAATGGGTGGGTATGGTAGCGGAGATATTGCGAGTCAAATAACGGTTAAACATATTGTTCAGTGTATTAAACATGGATACTCTTTAGTTGATTCAATTAATAGTGCTCATGATGCTGTATTAGAAGCGGCTAAGCAAGGACGTGGAAATTGGGGGATGGGAACCACCGTTGTTGTTTTAAGAGTGATAAACTCTGATTACGAAATTGCATGGATCGGTGATAGTCGAGCTTATTTATTTGAAGACAATCAGATGTACCAATTGAGTAAAGATCATTCCTTGGTTCAAGAAATGGTTGATGAGGGTGAGATAACTCAGGAACAAGCAGAGTACCACCCTGATCGAAATATCATTAGTCAAGCTGTAGGGTCACCAGAAATAGATTCAGTTAGAGTGGATATTGCTACTGGAAAACTATTAGCAGGTAACTCTATTCTGCTCTGTTCAGATGGACTAACAACTGAGGTTAAGGAAGTTGAAATTGCCAGAATATTGCAATTAGACATTCCGGTAGAAACTAAAGTTAAGACACTAATCAAGGCTGCTTTGGACTCAGGAGGAAAAGATAATGTTACGGTTGTTATTGTAGAAAAAGGACTGTCTGAAAAGCATATTAAAAAAACAAAGGGTGTATTTAGACACATTAATAATTTTTTTAAGAAAAAAAGGTAGTAACAATAAAATAATAAATTTAATTCTGATGTTTTTTAAGCAATTGAATGAGCTGATAGAGTTGATGAAAGTACATTTTTCCTCTAATGTAATAAAATATAATGATTAAGGAACGTGTATGGAATAACTTCCCGAAATTATAAGGTAGGATTTTTGTTTCAGGTGGAATGATCTCATGAGGCGCATAGCAAGCTACGCAACGAATGAGATCATTCCATCTGGAGCAAAAAGACAAGTTAGAAATCGGGAAGTTGTTTCATGCACGTTCCGAAGTGGGGCTTTAGCCTCGCTTGATTAAAGTCCCTCTTCCAGCTTGATAGTTGTTAACGTTATTTTATGCGCATTCCTAAGGAATAATGGCCTAACCTTGATTTATAGGATGTGCTGAGGAACGAAGCGCATGGTTTACAGTTGATGCGCTTCCTGTCGTCAGCATACCTACAGCAAATTGCTTAACTTAATGGCAGTGTTCTAAGGGGGACAAGGTAATAGTAATTTTTGTATATAACATATTGATTTTTCTAAAGGTAATTAGTTAATGGGTGTTTTTCTTAAAGTTGTTCGTCATGCGGAAAATATTGTCGATTACGATTTGTCTGCTACCTTTGGTAGGTCTGGCGGCAATATTGGACGGTCAGGTGAAAATAGCTTAATTTTACCTGATACTGAGGGTTATGTTTCAAGAGTGCATGTAAAGATTGAATGTGATCATGATGTCTTCTTTATTGCTGATTGTAGTAGTAATGGAACTTTATTGTTAGAACCCATTGTTGATGATCCTGAAAATGCTTTTAATGAGGTTTTTATAAATCAAAATAAAAGGGAATTAATGGATGGAGCGTATATTGTTATAGGTGAGTTTGAGATACAGGTTCAATATTGTGATGACCCTTATGAAGCTGCAGAAACAATCAATGAGAGTTCGGCTCATAAAGTAGATACAACTTTATCAAGAAAAAAAGACCCTATACAAAATGAGTTTACCAGTCCTGATTTTGCTAAACCAATAACTTCACAACTAAGTAATGGAGCCTTTGAAAGTGAAGTATTACAATCTGTATCAGCCGTTCAATCAAGTATTTTAATTCCTGATGCGATAGCAAAAAGTAGCTCTGATAATGAACCCCCAGAAATATTTGATATTGATGATTTCTTTACCAATGATGAAGCTGAAACTCAGCCGAGTGTTGAAACAACAGCTGATGATATTTTTTCTGTATTACAGAACCCATATTCTGATGAAATAAATATAGAGCCTATTGTTGATCATATAACTGCTGAACCCATTTCTGAAGCGGTTGAAGTAATGGATATCCCAAGTGATAAGGAAATACCTCTTACTGAGCCAGTCCCTCCGGTTACAGAAAAAACAAAAGTTGAACCTGATATTTCTAATCAAAGTCTTGAAGTTACTTTTGAAGCAAAAAACAATGAAATTAACCTTTCTTTTTTTAACGGGTTAGGACTTGATGTTTCAAAGCTTCCAGATAATAAAGAAGCTATTGATAAATTAATGCTAGATTCAGGGAAAATGTTACGACAATTACTTGAAATAAATATTTCATTATTAAAAGCTAGGGCAGACTTAAAGAAAGAGTTTTCATCCTCTTTAACTAGGGTAAAAAAAGAAGAAAATAACCCTTTAAAGTTTTGTAACTCTATTGATGATGCGCTAACTTATTTGTTCTTAGAAAAACCACCAGGTTTTTTGTCAAATTGCCAAGCAGTAAACGAAAGTGTAAATGATTTATATTCACATCAAATGGCTCTGATGGCGGGAGTGCAGGCATCATTAAAAGGGGTTGTTAATAAGTTTGATCCAGAAATAGTTGAAAATGAATGTGATGCAGGACGTTTTAATAAAAGTTCTAAAAACTGGGAATATTACCAGAACAACTATAAAAAAATGTCTGTGGAGGCTTTATCTGATTTCTTTGGTAGTGATTTTGCCAGAGCATATGAGAGCCAAGTTATGGCACTGAAAAATACGCAATAGGATAAAAGATGGGCAGAAAAAATAAAGTGGTTTGGTCTGAGGGGATGTTTTTACAACCTCAGCATTTTCAGCAACACGATCGTTATCTAGAAAATACTATTAATGCTAGAGTTTCTGGTTTAACGATGTTTGGCTGGGGCTTTACAAAAGTCAAAATAGATCAGCAGCAACTTGCACTGGGGAAGTTTTCTTTAACCGAGTGTTGTGGTATTTTTCCTGATGGAACACCTTTTAACCTACCTGAAGATGATGTTTTACCTTTGCCGATAGATATTGCAAATAATGTACAAGATAGTATTGTATATCTAACCTTGCCAGTTGTTAGAAATGAAGCAGTTGAAGTTGATTCGGATGAGGAAATAGAAATCTTAGCTCGATTTCATGCAGCAGAGTTTGAAGTTAAAGATAGCCATATTGATTCTGATAGTCGAAATATAATTCATATTGGTCATTTACAAACACGATTAGCCGTTTCAGAAGAAGAAAGGTCATCGTATGTCTGTATAGGCATAGCAAAAATTTTAGAATGTCGAACAGATAAAACAATAGTCTTAGACGATAAATATATTGCTCCCATGCTGAATTGTGCAAATTCAGCAAATTTGCAAGGCTATATAGAAGAGATTTTGGGGCTTATTAATACAAGGTCTGAAGCATTAGCTAATTTGGTAACAAGTGGGGCAACAGGCGGAGTTGCTGAAGTTGCTGACTTTATGCTTTTACAATTAGTTAACCGGTATGAGCCTTTATATCGACACTTTTCTTCTATAGATGGGCTACATCCTGAAGTTTTATTTAGAAATAATATTCAACTTGCGAGTGAACTAGCTACTTTTATAGATAAAAATAAGAGATGCCGAAATTTTGATGAATATAAGCACGATGCCTTATGGGAAACCTTTACCCCTGTTATGGAAGTGATAAGGGAATACCTAAATATGGTATTAGAACAAAATGCAATACCCATACCGCTGAGTGGACCAAAGTATGGAATTTATGCAGGTAAAATTCCTGATCATAATTTAATTGATAATGCTGTGTTTGTTATTGCAGTCAAAGCAGATGTAACGCCAGAGATGATTAATAATTATTTTTCTCCGCAAACAAAAATTGGGCCTGTAGAAAAAATCCAGCAATTAGTCCGCTCTGCTTTACCAGGAATTACTATTCATGCTTTACCTGTGGCTCCAAGGCAATTACCTTATCATGCAGGTTTTTCATATTTTGAATTAAATAAAGCGAATGAAATGTGGCCTCAATTAAAAACATCTGGAGGAATCGCTGTTCAAATTGGAGGGGAGTTTCCAGGGTTGGAAATTGAAATGTGGGCAATTAAGAACGGATAGAGACGATGAGTGATAATGATCTTTTTGAACAAAATAATAGTACTGTCTTAAAACCACGGCCTGGAAGTCGCCGAGGAAGACCAAAGACAAGCAATGATTCACCACCCGTTACTCCTCGCCCGGTTGTGCAACAGAGAGTAGTGCGCCGCCCAATTCCAATGCAACCACCGCCAACGCCTCGTTATGAAGAAGAAATGCCACAGAAAATTTCTAGTGGAAGGCAAAATTTATTACTCTCAATAGCATCCCCGTTATTATCATTGGCATCCAATTTATCAAGCAGTGCTAGTCATAATGATATTGATAGTTTGAGAGAGCGGTTAGTACAAAGTATTCATGACTTTACTAATGATCTTATACAAGCTGGATACTTACAGGAAACCGTGAAGGACAGCTCTTATGCTATATGTACTTTTATCGATGAAGTTATCTTAAATACACCTTGGGGAGGGCATAGTAGTTGGGGAACCCAGACATTATTATCACAATTTCATGGCGAGGCATGGGGCGGCGAGAATTTTTTTAATATCCTCGATGTGTTAAAAAAACAACCCGCAGTCAATCTTGATATTCTTGAATTGTATTATGCGTGTTTGAGTTTAGGGTTACAGGGACGGTTTAGAGTTTTAGATAATGGATTAAGTCGTTTAAATGAAGAAAAAGAAGACTTATATCAATTAATCCGGCGTCAAAAAGGGGGGTATGAAAAAGCCCTATCTGTAAAATGGGCAGGGGTTCAAAATTTAAAAAAGACTCTATTTCACTATACCCCTTGGTGGGTTATTACTGCATTTACGGCTGGTTTTTTATTGTTGATTTATTTGACGTTTTTATATTTGATTAATGCTTCTGCTGATCCTAAGTATATTAATATTGATAGTGTTGCTCGTGATAACAACCCATTGCAGAGTGAGTTTATAACGATGGTTGAGTATGTGCCCGAGTATATAGAACCAACTGCCGAGATTCAGTTAGAAAAGAGGAAGTTAAGTTTAAAAGAATTATTAGCACCTGAAATTAAGCAAGGATTAGTTGATGTGTTTGATAAAGATGGAAATGTTGTGATTAGAACTCGGGGGCTATTTGGTTCTGGAAGTGATCAGGTCATGCAAAAAATGAAACCACTGATTAATAGAATCGCAGAAGAATTGAATGATATGAAAGGTAAAATTGTTGTCTCAGGGCATAGTGATAATGTTCCTATGTTCTCAGTCAGGTTTCCCTCAAATTGGGCTTTATCAAAAGCCAGAGCTGATCAAGTTATGAAGATGCTAGAAAAGGGAATGAATAAAAATATACGTTTTGCATCAGAAGGAAGAGCAGATAGAGAACCGGTAGTTGACAATAAAACAGCTAAAAATCGTGCGTTAAATAGACGTGTAGAAATAATTGTTACAGAAAGATTATGATGCAATCAGAAAATAATAACATTATTAAGTTAATTCTCCAGTTTGTAGGCATTTTAGCATTAAGCCTTTTAATATGGTTTTTGGGGCCTCTTATTTCAATAGCTCAGTTCACGCCATTAAGCGGTAGTATTGTAAGAGGCATTTTAATTGTCCTTATATTTGTTATTTGGGGAGGTATTGTTTTTCTAAAAAAGCGAAAAGAAAAACAATCTGCTGAACAATTAATGGAAGGGCTATCTGAGACGGAAGGTGATTCACCTAACATGGTTGATGAGGAAGTCGACGTACTCAGTCAGGATTTTACCGAAGCTATTAGTTTGCTTAAACATTCAAATGGCGGTAAATCAACAGATCAATTAATTTATCAATTACCTTGGTATATTATTATTGGTCCACCAGGATCTGGTAAAACAACGGCCTTAATTAATTCTGGGTTGGAATTTCCTTTGGCAAATAAATTGGGTGATACTGCAATTAAAGGGGTCGGTGGCACACGAAATTGCGATTGGTGGTTCACTAATGACGCTATTTTAATCGACACGGCAGGGCGCTATACAACTCAAGATAGTCATGAGTTAGTTGATAAAGGGGGATGGTTGGGGTTCTTAGACTTGTTAAAAAAGAACAGGCCTAGCCGCCCTATTAATGGGGCTATAGTAGCAATGAGCTTGTCAGATCTGTTGTTACAAACCGAAGAAGAAATTAAGCTGCATGCAAAAGCTATAAAAAATAGAATTCAAGAGTTAGATGAAAAGCTGGGAGTGGAAATACCTGTTTACTTAATGTTTACCAAAAGCGATTTGATTGCAGGGTTTTCAGAGTTTTTTGAGGGACTTGATTTAGAAGAGCGGCAACAGGTGTGGGGATATACATTTGATTTTGGGCATGAACGGGAGTTTGCTATAAGTTCTTTTCAAGAAGAGTTTAGGGCACTTATTCAGCGGTTAGATGACCGTTTGTTTAAAATTATGCAAGATGAAAGAGATGTTCAGAATAGAGCTTTAATTTTTGGTTTTCCTCGACAAATGGAAGCCTTAGAAAGACCTCTTATAAGTTTTCTTGAAGAAATTTTTGCGGTTAATCGATACCAAAAATCAAGTTTTTTAAGAGGGATTTACTTTACCAGTGGAACGCAAGAAGGCAGCCCTATTGATCGCATTATGGGGGGACTAGCAACGTCTTTTGGGCTGGATCGTCAAAGTACACCTCTTTTTAGCGGACAGGGAAAAAGTTTTTTTATTACTCGGTTGTTGAAAGATGTGATTTTCAATGAAGCTGAATTAGTCGGTGTAGACCCAAAAAGAGAAAAACAAAGACGGTTCCTACAAATTGGAGTTTATGCTTTTTCTACTGTTTCTTTGTTAGTGATGAGTTCATTATGGTTTATTAGCTATAACAATAACAATGAGGCCTTAGCAAAACAGAATGGTTTTATTGAACAATACCAGAATGCCCCTGAGCAACTAAGGTGGCAACTCAACTTTGAACAATTACAATTGAGAATGGATGCACTTGCAGCAGCCAGTGAAGAGGTGTTTACGGTAAACGACTCTCAGTTGATGAAATTTGGTTTGTACCAGGGTGAAAAATTAGCCGCACCTGCAAAACAAGGTTATGAAAGATTTTTAGAGAAATATTTTTTGCCTGCTATTAGGTACCGGTTTGAAGAAAGACTTCAAGATGCCGTTTCAGATAGTGATGATTTATTATATGAACTGTTAAAAGTATATTTGATGCTGGATAACCCAGAAAAGAAAGATATTGAATTATTGACTGCTTGGATAGCTGTTGATTGGGAATTAGAATTCTCAGATAAAGCGGAGGTATTAGCAAGTTTAAAAAAACACCTCAATAATTTAATGGCTCTTAATCCTGAACCTATTAAATTAAACGCTGGTTTGATTTCTAGTGTTAGGCGTGTTTTAACGCAAGTACCGTTGGCACATCAAATTTATAGCCGAATAAAAAGTGAAACGGTTGAAAACCCTTATGATGTTAGTGCTAAGTATGCAATGGGGCGTTTTGGTGATCGGGTTTTTATTAATATAGACGGTGATTTAGAGCAGTTAAGAATACCGGGACTGTATTCAACGGCGGGGTATCAAAACCTATTTAAAAAACATGCAGTCAGAATTATGAAGGATGCCATTGAGCAAGATTGGGTATTAAATCGTACTGATGTTGGGTCGACCTCGATAAATGAACTTAAAGCACTGCAGCAGGAAATCCAAGAGCTTTATGTCAAAGAATATATAGCTTATTGGGATGGTTTTTTGAGTAAAATCAAAATAAGAGAAACCTCGAATGCAGAAGACACCACAGAGTTAATTGGGTATTTATCAGGTAAAGACTCTCCACTTAAAAAGCTGTTACTTACGATTGAAAAAAATACTACACCTTCAAGAATGGAAAATAAGGTGCTAGAGAAAGCGGGTGCCTCATTAGATGGAAAGATTAACCCTAAAATGTTAGGTGTTTTAAAATCGCTAAAAAACAAAGCAGGAGGAGGGTTTAAGTTTTCAGTTATTGAAATTGATGAACACTTTGAAAAATTAAATCAGCTGGTGTACCAAGAGGGTAATCAGCCAAGTGAATTAGACAAACTTTTATCTAGATTTTCCAGAGTTTATACAGCATTAATTGATTTGCAAAATAAACAGCTTTTTTCAGGTGGCAACACTACACATAAAAATGATGGTCAATTAGCCAATGAGCTACAAATTATTAAATATGAATCTAGTCGCTTACATGAATTAACTCAAAGCTGGATAAACTCGGTTGTAAACAAAGCACACGGTGAATTTACCAATAGTTTACAAAAGGAAATGAGTCAAAAATGGAGTAATGAAGTTTATTCAATTTGTAAAAACACCTTAGATGGCCGCTATCCTTTAAATAAAGGAAGCAGGAGAGAAGTTAATTTAACTGACTTTACTCAATTTTTTACTAAGCAAGGTGTATTGGATAACTTTTTTAATCAATTTTTAAAGGGTAATGTTGAAACTACTCAGGAACAATGGAAACTAACTTCATTGGCAGAAAAAAGTTTATCTATAAGAAGAGCATCTATTAGAAATTTCCAATATGCAGCACTCATTAGAGATAAATTTTTTAAATATCAGAGAGATATGCCCTCTATCCAGTTTTCCCTAAAACCATTGAGTAAAAGTGATGACATTGCTAGGGTATTATTGGAAATAGATGGGCAAGAATTAATATTTGATGATAAGCCAATAAGAGCTAAAGGATTTAAATGGCCAGGAAGTAATGTAGGTGCCGTTCGGATTAGTTTTGAATATAAGGACGGACGGCAGCAATTAATCTATCAAGCTGATGGCTCTTGGGCTTTATTTAGGTTGCTGGATGTGACGGTCAGTGGAAAAATTCGTAACTCTACTGATAGAGTTAATATAAATTTATCCGCAGGCTCAAGTAATGCTAAGTTTGAGTTGTACGCAGGGGGAGGAATAAATCCATTTGCAATTGAGGAACTTAGATATTTTAAATGTCCTAGACAATTATAACTATGAAAAATGGCTCGGTTGGTTTTTACGGTAAATTACCCATAGTAGGTGATTTCATTACTCGAAGATTACCTAAAGATTTTGTTAATTCATTAGATCAGTGGATGCAAAATGGTATTACTGTGAGTAAAGAAGAGTTACAAGGTGATTGGTTAGACTTATATCTGACAGCCCCTATATGGCGGTTTGCTTTTCAATCAGGGGTATGTGGGGAAGGTGCATGGGTTGGCATTATTATGCCAAGTGTAGATAAAGTTGGAAGGTATTACCCTTTAACGCTTGCTTACCCGCTTGATAAGGATGATAGCCTTGCTCTTATACTGGTTAAATGTAGCGACTGGTTTGGCCGGCTTGAAGACATTGCATTGGCCGGGCTGGAAGAGAGCTATAACTTAGATGAATTTAATGATTCTGTATTAGAGTTAGGTGCCCCCTATTTAAATTTTAAGCAACATCATAAAAGTAATAAGCCAAGTGACCAACTAACAACACATCTTGTTTCTGAATACCATTTTATTGATAAATCGATTACTCTAGCAGAAGCTATTATGATGGCCAGTTTTGAAGGAACCCGGTGTAAAGAATCCAAATATAGTCTATGGATAAATAATGGAAATGAAGAGGAGTTAGGGGCAGTAAAAATATTTAATGGCTTGCCTAGCGCCCAAGACTATTCAAAAATGATTGGGTAAATTTCACTCATAGCAACATAATGTTATATATTTGTTGCTGGGTAGCTTATTATGATTTTTTTATTGAAATTTGAATATAAATGATTGACCTAGTAGCTAATCTGGTGCATTGTCAATAACTGAGTATATATGTAAGTTATTTATTAGAGTTTTTTAAACAAACCAAATTTTTGGTTAAATAGGATATCCTTTGAGATCAATAGATATAGAAAAACTATTACTACCCGTTTCTGATGAAAGCCCTTGTGGGGAGGATCTTGAGTACGATCCTTCATTTATGGAAATTGAACAGGAATTGGAAGGTAAAGCTGAACAGCAGATGGGGGATTCAGTTATTGAAGCTGAAGAACCTGATTGGAAAAAAATATTTAGTGATTCTGTTGAGTTATTAAACAGGACCCATGATTTACGTGTTCTAATTTTTTTAATTAGAGCGGGAATTAAAAAAGATGGATTTTCATCATTATCGGACGGGTTGACTGTCTTATCTGGGTGGATTGAAACTCAATGGGATTTTATCTTTCCACAGTTAGATCCAGATGATGATAATGACCCTACAGAGCGAGTAAACGTGTTAATGACTTTATGTGATTTAGATGTCATTATAAAACCTATTTCAGCGATACCCGTAGTTGAGTCAAATGCCTTAGGAAAATTTAATTTCAAACAGATTAAAGCAGCGCATGAAGGTGCTGATGAACCTAATTTAGCCACTATTGAAGCTGCATTTATAGATAGTGAGCTAGAGCAATTACAACAAACAAGTCAGTGCGTAATACTAAGTGTTGAAATGCTTGATGCCATCGAAAGCAATGTAACTCAGTATGTTGGAGTCGGTTATGGCCCTAATTTGAGTGGAGTAATCAAAGTTCTTAAAGAAATTTCATCTATTTTGTCTGAATATATCGTTATTAAAGGCGGTGATTCACTGGGTGAAGGTATGCAAGAAGGGGGTGAAAACACTGAAGGAAATGTGGGTGTATCAAGTAATTCAACCGTTAAGGTACAAGGGGTTGGCAACATCAGCTCTAGTCAGGATGTAACAAAAGCACTTGAAAAAATAATTGAATATTATGCTAAAAATGAACCTTCAAGCCCTGTTCCTCTGTTGTTAGAGAGAGCAAAAGGGCTGGTTAATATGGATTTTATGTCTATTATTAAAAATATCGCATCAGAAGGGGAAACTCAAGTTAAGAATATTAGAGGTCCAGTTGAAGGTGACGAAGATGATTATTAATAAAATGGGGAAAGATAATGGCGGAAAGTAGTCAAAAGTTTATTGCACGAAATAGAGCTCCAAGAGTTCAGATTGAATATGATGTTGAAGTCTATGGTGCAGAAAAGAAAATACAGTTACCTTTCGTGATGGGTGTTATGTCAGATTTATCTGGCAACCCAGCTGAAGCGCTACCACCAGTCGATGAGCGCAAGCCGCTTGAAATTGATGTGGATAATTTTGATGAAAGACTTAAAGCCATGAAGCCTAGAGCTGCTTTCCAAGTGCCTAATACCATTACCGGTGAAGGTAACTTAATGGTTGATATAACCTTTGAAAGTATGGATGATTTTTCACCTGCTGCCATTGCGAAAAAAGTAGCAGGGTTAGATAAACTGTTAGAGGCTAGAACTGAGTTAGCAAACCTTTTGACTTATATGGATGGTAAAGCCGGGGCTGAAGAATTAATTGCAAAGGCAATAAGTGACCCTGCATTATTAAAATCTTTGTCGGCAGCTCCAAAAGGAGATGACGGTGCAGCTGAAGAATCAACAGAGAGTGAGGAATAAGGAATGGCTGAAGAAAATTTAAGCGCAGAAGAATCCCAAGGCACCCAAGCTACAGAAGAAAATGATTTCTCAGCTTTATTAAGTCAGGAGTTTAAACCAAGATCTGATTCAGCTAAAAGTGAAGTTGAATCAGCGGTTGCCACTTTAGCTGAGTTTGTTTTAAAAGATGCTAATGTCATATCTGAGGATGCAACGATATCAATTCAAAATATCATTGCAGCAATCGATAAGAAAATGACCGATCAGGTTAATCTAATTTTGCATAATGAAGACTTTCAAAAATTAGAAGGTGCTTGGCGTGGGCTTCACTATTTAGTGAACAATACAGAAACTGATGAAATGCTGAAAATCAGGGTCATGAATATTTCTAAAAAGGAATTAGCTAAAACCCTGAAAAAGTATAAAGGTACTTCTTGGGATCAAAGTCCCATTTTTAAACGTTTATATGAAGAAGAATATGGTCAGTTTGGTGGAGAACCTTTTGGTTGTCTCGTTGGTGACTATCATTTTGATCATAGTGCACCTGATGTACAGCTGTTAGGGCAAATCGCACAGATTTCAGCGGCCTGTCACGCCCCCTTTATTGCTGGTGTATCACCTAGTACTTTACAGATGGATTCTTGGAGTGAGCTGAGTAATCCAAGAGATTTAACTAAAATATTTGGAACTCCTGAATATGCTGCATGGCGCTCATTAAGAGAATCAGAAGACTCTAGATATTTAGGGCTAGCAATGCCTAGGTTTCTTGCTAGACAGCCATACGGCGCAAGTACTGATCCTGTCGATGAATTTGATTTTGAGGAAGATACAGAAGGCAATGACTCTACAAAGTATGCATGGGCTAACTCGGCTTATGCGATGGCCGTTAATATTAACCGTTCTTTTAAAACCTATGGTTGGTGTTCTAGAATTAGGGGGATTGAATCAGGTGGTGCAGTAGAAGGCTTGCCAGTACATACATTTCCTACTGATGACGGTGGCGTCGATATGAAATGCCCGACTGAAATTGCGATTAGCGATAGAAGAGAGTCAGAATTGGCTGCCAATGGATTTATGCCATTAATTCATAAAAAGAACTCTGATTTTGCAGCATTTATTGGTGCTCAGTCATTACAAAAACCAGCAGAATATGATGACCCTGATGCGACGGCTAATGCCAACTTAGCAGCAAGATTACCATATCTTTTTGCAACTTGTCGATTTGCTCACTATTTGAAATGTATTGTCCGTGATAAAGTTGGATCATTTAAAGAAAAAGATGATATGCAGCGTTGGTTAAATGATTGGATTTTACAATATGTTGATGGTGACCCAGAACATTCATCAGAAACTACAAAAGCAGAACATCCTCTTGCAGCAGCTGAAGTTGTTGTACAAGAAATTGAAGGAAACCCTGGATATTATTCATCTCAGTTTTTTCTTAGACCACACTATCAATTAGAAGGACTCTCAGTTTCTTTACGATTGGTTTCAAAATTACCATCAGCAAAAGGTGGTGGTTAAGGAACGTGTATGGAATAACTTCCCGAAATTCTAACGTAGGATTTTTGTTTCAGATGGAATGAGATCATTCCATCTGGAGCAAAAAGACACGTTAGAAATCGGGAAGTTGTTTCATGCACGTTTCTAAGTTAAGTATTATTAAAGTTTTACCTGATTACCCATGAGTTTTCGCCAAATCATATGGAAAAAGAATAAACCCTTGTGCCACGCGTCATCCCCGAGGTCTTTTATCGGGGATCCATTTTCAGTGAACTAGATTCCTGCTAAGAGAATGCAGGAATGACGGGGTTGCAATG
>Ga0256840_1001369_pt1 | contig 23153 bp, 20 predicted proteins | sample 355202metaG_FD_185969 | JGI IMG/M metagenome (GOLD analysis project Ga0256840, IMG submission 185969) | Hydrothermal vent microbial communities from Mid Atlantic Ridge, Atlantic Ocean - 355-202 | ecosystem: Environmental > Aquatic > Marine > Hydrothermal vents | place: Atlantic Ocean: Mid...
TATCTCAGCGAGGGAGGTTTACCTGTCGCTCTTACAACAGTTGATAAACTTGTTCAATGGGGTAGAAGTAACTCATTATGGCCTTTGACGTATGGACTAGCATGTTGTGCTATTGAGATGATGGCAACGGGTGCAAGTAGATATGACTTCGATAGATTTGGAACTATTTTTAGAGCAAGTCCAAGACAGTCAGATGTTCTGATTATCGCTGGAACATTGACTAAAAAACACTCTCCTTTTATGAGAAGACTTTATGACCAAATGCCTGATCCTAAGTGGGTTATTAGCATGGGAAGTTGTGCAAACACTGGCGGTATGTTCAATACATATGCTACAGTCCAAGGGGCTGACAGAATTATCCCTGTAGATATCTATCTTCCGGGTTGTGCGCCTCGTCCAGAGAGTTTACAATATGCTCTTATGCTTCTTCAAAAGAAAGTAAGAACCGAAACTGCTTCAAGAAAACTCAAACCAAAGAGGTTAGTGTAATGAGAAAATACATTGATAAAAAAAATACACAAGCAAAAGCTTATTATAATGACAAGTTTTACCTAGCACCTCAAATACCAAAAGAAGATGTTAGCAGTGATGCTGTTTTTGCAAAAGATGTTGAAGAGCTTAAAACGAGTTTTAATATAAACGAAGCATATATACAACGAGATCAATTAGTAGTTTATATAGATGCAAAAGATATAGTAGGTGTTCTGACATTTTTACGAGATAACTTGCAGTACAACTTTTTAAGTGAACTTAGTGCCATTGATTGGTTGGCTAAGAGTGGGGAATTTGAGATTTTCTATCAGATGCTTTCAACTAGTAAAAGAAAAAGAATGCGTGTTAAGTTTTTTATAAAAGAAAAGCAAGAGATACAAACAGTTAGCCGTATCTATAAAAGTGCGGATTGGGCTGAGAGAGAGATGTATGATATGTTTGGTGTAAGAATCGTAGGACACCATTATATGAAAAGAATTCTTATGCCAGATGATTGGCATGATCATCCTCTTAGAAAAACATATCCACTTCATGGTGATGAAGAAGCGCAATGGTATGAGATAGATAAAATCTTTGGTAAAGAGTACAGAGATATAATCGGACCAGAAGAGAGAGATGGTGCAAGAATAGTAGAAAAAGATACTTATAAATTCTCAAGAATCAAACATGAAGTTCCTTTTGGCGAAGACTATAGCGAGACTCCAATAGAGACAGATTATCAAGAAGAGGGTGGTATGCCAATTGTAAGAAAACTGTCTAAAAAAGATGTAAAAATATTAAAAGAGAGACCATGATATGCAAAAAGTAAATAGACTTCAACCATTTTTTGAAAACTTAGCATTTGAAAGAGACGACAATCGTATGATTATCAACTTTGGTCCTCAACATCCTAGTTCACACGGACAACTTCGTCTCGTTCTTGAACTTGATGGAGAGTTAGTTACAAAAGCTACTCCAGATGTTGGATACCTTCATCGTGGTATGGAAAAGATGGCAGAAAATATGATATATAATGAGTTTTTGCCAACAACCGATCGTATGGACTATATAGCTTCAACTTCAAACAACTACGGTTTTGCATTGGCAGTTGAAAAACTGATAGGCTTAGATGTTCCTAGACGAGCAAAAGTTATTAGAATGATGCTTTTAGAGCTTTCTCGCATTACTTCACATTTGTTTTGGATAGCGGCTCATGCACTTGATGTTGGGGCAATGACAGTATTTCTTTATGCTTTTAGAGAGCGTGAATACGCTATGGATCTTTTTGAAGAGTATTGTGGAGCAAGATTGACTCACTCCGCAGTTAGGATTGGTGGCGTTCCACTTGACCTTCCTGCGCGATGGACTATCTCTTTGATGAAGTTTATCAATGATCTGCCTGCGGCTATTGAGACCTATGAAGGACTACTTGACCAAAATCGTATATGGAAGATGAGACTTGAAGATGTTGGTGTTATCAGTCCTGAGATGGCTCAAAGTTGGGGTTGTAGTGGACCGATGCTTAGAGGAAGTGGAATCGCATGGGATATAAGAAAAGAAGAGCCTTATGAGCTTTATGATGAGGTAGAGTTTGATGTTCCTGTAAGTGATAGATGTGATAGTTATGGAAGATATAAGATTCATATGAGAGAGATGAGAGAGTCATTAAAGATACTAAAACAACTCATCCCTATGTATAAAGAGACAACTCCAGAGCTTATGGCTCATGCTCCAAAGTATATATCAGCTCCAAAAGAACAAATCATGACTCAAAACTACTCTTTGATGCAACATTTTGTCTTGGTAACACAAGGTATGAGACCACCAGTTGGAGAAGTTTATGTTGCAACAGAGTCACCAAAAGGTGAACTAGGTTTTTATATAAATTCACAAGGTGATCCATATCCGTATAGATTAAAATTAAGAGCACCAAGTTTTTGGCATACAAGCATACTTCAAGAGTTGCTTCCAGGTCACTACCTAGCAGACGTTGTTACGATAATTGGTAATGCAAATATCGTATTTGGCGAAATAGATAGATAGGGGTAAGGCATGAAAAATATATTTTTCTCTTGTCAAGGACAAAGCTTTAGTGAGGGGAATTTTTCAAGAATTCACTTCTTGAAAAAGGAGATATTAATATGAAGCGACACGACTTAAGACATCTAAAAGATGATTTTTATGGAAAAATGTTAGAGATTGTAGAGAGTTCAGCAAGCGATGAAGTATCTATTTTTATGTTTGAGATTGGAGATTTTACTCCGATTCAAAAAAGTGCAGATGTTATAAGAGAAGCTGGACACACACTTATGAACTCACTAAAATTCAATGAAGCAGATTGGACTATAGTTGTTAAAAAAGGAGAACATTGATGAGTAATGACTTGGTGGTTGTTATTGGTTCTATGATTTCACTTGATGACAAAGAGCTTTTTGAAGATATTAAAAACTCAAAAATAGCATTGATTTGCGTTCTTGAAGATTTACCACTTATGAATAGTATTGAGTTTTTTAGTAGATATGAAGCAGGAAGTGAAGAAGGTGTAGTCGCTATTCTCGCAAAAGAGTTTTTAAAAGATGCTGATTTGCCAAAACAGGCAAGAGACTATTTTGACGATTTAGATGAGGGTTATATAAGCGCTGAAACCAATATAGGCGAAGAAGAGATTGAGGAGCTTTATAATATGCTTCAAAATGCCTCTAACCCACTTATCGTTTTTGGAAAAGATATCTTTTTAAACCAAAGAATAGAAAATATAACAAAATTTATAAATCTAATAAAAAAATATAGCAATATAGAAGTGAAATGTCTAGGCGATTTAAAATCAGATGAGATAGATTCTTTAAAAGATGTAGAAGAGTTAAAAAGTTTTGATGGAACGGTTATATTTGAATACAACTCAAATGAAAACAGAAATCTACTTGCAGGTTCAGCTCAGTTTGCAGTTGCAGCAAAAGTTAAAGATACTCAGCAGATAGTTGTAAAAAATCAAAATAGAGAGTTTAGACTTGACAAAAACCTAAAAGGTACTATTGCGATGATGGCAAATGAGACAAACGAAGACTCATATAGATTTAAAGTAGCAAAAATCACAAAGAGGGAAGTATAATGGATATACATGTAGTAATCGATGGCATACAATGCAAAGCCAAAGAAGGTGAATCTATATTGAATATAGCGAGAGCAAATGATATTTTTATTCCTGCCCTCTGTTATCTTTCAAACTGTTCACCTACTTTGGCTTGTAGATTATGCCTAGTAGAAATCGATGGAAAACGAGCATACTCTTGTAATGCAAAAGCGAAAGATGGCATCCAAGTCATCACCAAAAATGAAGAAATCGAAAAAGAAAGACGCGCAATCATGGAGGTTTATGATGTAAACCATCCATTGGAGTGTGGTGTTTGTGATCAAAGCGGTGAGTGCGAATTACAAAACTATACCATGGAGATGGAAGTTGACTCTCAAAGCCATAGCATTCCTGATATGCTTCGACCTACTAAAGACTGGGGCAAGATTCATTATGATTCATCTTTATGTATAGTTTGTGAGCGTTGTGTTACCGTTTGCAAAGATATGATTGGAGAATCAGCTTTAAAAACTGTAAAACGAGGCGGAGATGAGGTAGACAAGGGCTGGAAAGAGAAGATGCCAAAAGATGCCTACGCTATGTGGAATAAACTACAAAAATCTATCATAGATGTGGCAAGTGGAGCTGATACGCTCGATTGTACTATGTGCGGTGAGTGTATTTCAGTTTGTCCTGTTGGGGCTTTGGTAAGTAGCGATTTCCAGTACACGTCAAATGCATGGGAGCTCAAGCAAATCCCAGCAGCAAACCCTCACAGTAGTGATTGTTCACTTATGTACTATGATATTAAACATGATAATATTTCAAACTCAAAGGACAAGATTTATAGAGTAAGCAATGATTATAGTTTTGCACCGATTCATGGTGGGATTAGATATGGATATGATTTTGAAAATGTAGTTAATGGAAAAGACGAAAAAGCATTTGACAAAGTGATTGATACCATCAAAACAAAAGTAGATACAATAGAATTTGATAGTTTCATAACAAATGAAGAGGCTTTGATACTACAAAAACTAAAAGACAAATATGGATATAGACTAGTCAATGACGATGCTTACATGTACAAAAAGTTTTTAGATAATTTTGCATCTACAAGCGGAATCAATCTATATAGCGGAGATCTGAAAACAGTACAAAATAGCAACTTTGTTATTAGCGTAGGAAGTGCTTTAAAAACAGATAGTCCAAATAGTGGTTATGCATTTAACAACGCTCTTAGTATGAATAAAGGTGCAGGTCTTTACTTTCATCCTGTTGGTGACCCAGTTGTGGATGGGTATTCTAAAAACTTATTGAGCATAAATCATAAAGTTGGAGCCCAAGAGGTTGTACTTTATCTTGTGCTCGACTTGTTTGGTAAAAACTTGCCTATTGAGACTGCTGATTATCTTAAATCTTTTCATACTACATGCACACGAACAGTTGGTGAAGGTGAAGAAGCTAAAGAGGTAGAAGTTGATACAAACTCTCTTTTTGAGATGGTAGGAGTTAAGGAAGATTTTAGAGAAGTTTTAGACAAACTCCTTCTCAAAAAAGATAAATTCTCGCTTATCGCTGGTGAAGATTTATACAACCATCCAAAGAGTAAAAACCTAGCAAAACTTTTGGGGCTTATAGAAAAATACACAGATTTTAGTGTTGTAATCATCCCAGGCCAGACAAATACTCTTGGAGTTTCACTAATATGCGACCTCAATAAGAAAAAAGGCAAGTTCACTTTGGGCTATAACATAAAAGGTGATGTAACTTTAAGTGCATTGGGTAAAGGCGATTTGGATATGCCAGCACTCAATCAGCAAGAGGGAACATTTACTAGCATGAATAAAAGAGTAGTCCCTACAAATGCAGCTCTTGTATTTAATGGATATTGTTTAAATGATATAGCAAATGCTCTTGGGCTTGATGCTGAACTTACTATAGATTATACGCATGAACTTCCAACAAGACGAGGATTTAAAGCAGTAGAGTTTGATGAGCTACCAAATGAATTTACAAGAGGAGGCATTGAAAATCGTGGTTACCTCCTAAAGTCTAAAATCGTTACATGTAAAGATGATGTAGATGAAATAAGTGAATACAAAGAGATAAAAAGTCCACTATATCTTGCAAATCCCGTGCATCAGTTCAATGCTTTTACAAATAAAGCACATCAACTAAATGAGGCAGGTTCTTTATATGCTTCAAGTGAATTTTTGCAAACAAGAGAACTAAAAAGTGGAGATATGGTAGTGCTTGAAGGAAGTGATGGAGCCAAACTTACACTTAGAGTAGAAGTTGATTCTATGATAAGTGGAGATATTCCATACTTGCCTACATTTGATACAAAACTAAATGCTAAGCAGTTTTTCCCTGATGGGTATAGATTTGCAGATGTTAGCATAAAAGGTGTAAACAATGGGTGATTATGCAATCATAATAGAAACAGTTATAAAAGCAGTAGTTGTACTAGCCGTTGTTGCTGGTATGGCTGCTTTTGCTACATTTATTGAGAGAAAGGTATTAGCTTTTATGCAACGCCGACTTGGTCCCATGAATGTAGGACCTCACGGAGTGCTACAACTTGCAGCAGATGGAATTAAACTCTTTACAAAAGAGGATTTAATCCCGCAGCTTGCAGTTAAGCCCATATTTAAAATAGCGCCAGTTATAGCGCCTGCTTGTGCTTTTACAGCTATGGCAGCCGTTCCATTTTTCCCTCAGTTTACGGTGTTTGGTTATACAATCACACCTATAATATCTGACATCAATATCGGTATTTTATTTGTTATGGGAGTTGCGAGTGCAGGTATGTATGCTCCTTTACTAGCTGGTATGAGCAGTACTAATAAATGGGCACTTCTTGGAGCAGCTAGAACAGTTGTTCAGCTTTTGTCTTTCGAAGTTGTTTCAGGTCTCGCATTGTTATCTCCTATTATGATGATAGGTTCTTTATCTCTTATCGATATAAATGATTATCAGATAGGTGGATTTACTTCATGGTTAGTATGGCAACAACCTTTAGCATTTCTACTGTTTGTTATTGCAGGGTTTGCAGAGACCAATAGAACACCATTTGATTTGATTGAGTATGAAGCAGAGATAGTCTCTGGATATGCGACAGATTATTCTGGTATGAGATGGGGACTGTTTTTTGTAGGTGAATATGCCAACATGATAACAGTATCATTTTTAGTAAGCATTGTGTTCTTGGGTGGTTATAATCCTCTTTGGATTATCCCTGGAGGCATCATGATACTGCTTAAGATATCAGCTTTTATATTTTTGTTTTTATGGGTTAGGGCAGCTTGGCCTCATATTAGACCAGATCAAATGATGCAGTTGTGTTGGAAGATATTGATGCCTTTGGCACTAATCAATATTTTGCTGACCGGCATAGTAAATATTTAGGGAGGCAAGAATGAGTTTAGAACAATTTAGTAAAAGAGACGCAACTCCTGGATATATCTATTATAATGCAGAAAAAACACCTAAAACAAGTTGGGAGTTTTTTAAAAGAGCATTTAGTCGTTCCATAAAGGGAGAACTTTTTGTAGGACTTTGGATAGTTTTGAGAGAGATGTTTGCAAAAGGCAATACTCATACTGTTTCATATCCACAAGAGAAGTTGGAAATGGGACCAAGATATAGAGCCATTCATAAACTTCTTCGCTTGCAAGAGAGTGGAAGTGAGAGATGTATTGGTTGTGGTCTTTGTGAAAAGATTTGTATATCAAATTGCATTAGAATGGAAACAAAGATTGATGAAAATTCAAGAAAAGAGGTATCACAATATACCATCAACTTCGGTAGATGTATATTTTGTGGTTATTGTGCTGAAGTTTGCCCAGAGCTTGCCATCGTTCATGGCTCAGATTATGAAAATGCGAGTGAGCAAAGATCAAGTTTTGGTTTAAAAGAAGATATGTTAACGCCTTTGGATGATTTCAAGGCCAATAAACAGCAAGAGTTTCCTGGATTTGGTGCTTTGAGCCCTGATGCAGATTCTTTTGTCAAAAAAACTCCACTAGCGTATTGAGGTTATTATGTTTGAAGTTATAGCATTTTATACATTTTCAATCCTAACTATTGTTATGTTTGGAATTGTTGTTTTAAGTAAAAATGCACTCTATGCGATGAGTGCATTGGCTGGCGGAATGATTTTCATATCAGGTTTTTTCTTCCTTTTGGGAGCAGAATTTCTTGGAGTTGTTCAGATAGTAGTCTATTCTGGTGCAGTTATGGCGCTATATGCGTTTGGTATGATGTTCTTTGATACAACAAGAGAGGTCAAAGAAAATGTTCACTATAAAAAGTTAGTATATGCATTGTCTATTATCGCTGCTGTATTGATAGTTGTTATTATGAGCGCACCAATCTATTCTGCAAATACAGAAGCACTTTATCCTTCGGTAGTAGAAGGTGTAGGCAATGTGCAAATAGTAGGTTTAGTTTTGTTTACAAAGTATCTTGTGCCATTTGAACTCGCAGCTATTATGTTGCTAGTTGCCATGATATCGGGGATTTTACTTGTTAGTAAAAGGATGGATATGAATTTAACCCAAGAAGACAATTTTGAAGAAACAGGAGAGATAATATGATAACCTTAACACACTATTTAGTTCTCTCAGCCATTCTTTTTAGTATAGGACTTGTTGGTATTATGACGAGAAAAAACCTCTTGATGCTTTTCTTTTCAACGGAAATACTCTTAAATGCAGTCAATATTGGTTTTGTAGCAGTATCACACTATTATGGCGATTTAAGTGGGCAAATGTTTGCATTCTTTATCATAGCAGTAGCAGCAAGTGAACTAGCCGTTGGTCTTGGTTTGTTGATTCTTTGGTATAAAAAGACAGGCTCAACTAATCTTGATTCTTTATCAATGATGAAAGGCTAAGAGTATGGAAAATTATTTATACATAACACTTTTTGCACCATTAGTTGGCTCATTGATAGCCGCACTGTTTTCACAAAGTCCTAAAAAAACTTTTGTTGGAATTTTGACTTCAGCATTAATCTTTGCTTCATTTATTTCATCCATGATACTTCTAAACTATGTTGATATGGATCAGATTGTACATGTAAAGATGTTAGATTGGATTAGTGCAGGGAATTTGTCCATACCATTTGGATTTGTTGTTGACCAAGTATCTGTTATGATGATGGTAACAGTAACGCTGGTTTCAACTGTAGTTCATGTTTACTCTATAGGTTATATGGAGCATGATGAGAGTTTCAATAGATTTTTCTCATACCTTTCAGCATTTGTATTTTCGATGATGATACTCGTAATGAGCGATAATTTTATCGGTCTTTTTATTGGTTGGGAAGGCGTTGGTCTTTGTTCTTGGATGCTTATTGGATTTTGGTACAAAAAACACACAGCATCATGGGCAGCAAATGAAGCTTTTATTATGAACAGGATTGCTGACCTTGGAATGTTGATGGGACTTTTCCTTATATATTGGAATATAGGCTCATTTCAGTACGATATCGTTTTTGCACAGATTGTAAATCTTGATATCGATATAGTAACTTGGATAGGAATATTCCTATTTATTGGAGCTATGGGTAAATCAGCCCAATTCCCACTTCATACATGGTTAGCAGATGCCATGGAGGGACCTACTCCAGTTTCTGCTCTTATTCACGCAGCGACTATGGTAACAGCAGGTGTTTATCTGATAATCCGTACTGGAGAGATTTATGTTCTTATCCCTGAAGTTGGTATGTTTATCGCATCCCTTGGAGCATTTGTGGCAGTTTTTGCAGCTTCTATGGCTTTGGTAAATAGAGATTTAAAAAGAATTATTGCTTACTCAACTCTATCACAGTTAGGTTATATGTTTGTAGCAGCTGGACTTGGCGCTTATTGGATTGCACTTTTTCACTTGATGACTCACGCATTTTTCAAATCACTTCTTTTCCTTGGTGCTGGTAATGTTATGCATGCTATGGATGGTGAACTTGATATCAAAAAGATGGGCGGATTGTATAGCGTTATGAAACCAACAGCAATACTGATGGCTATAGCTTCAGTTGCACTTTCTGGTATCTATCCTTTTGCTGGCTTCTTCTCAAAAGACAAAATTTTAGAAGTAGCTTTTAACAACGGCTCATACTTTTTATGGTTTGCACTATTTATCGGAGCTGGTATGACAGCATTTTATAGTTTTCGTTTAGTAATGCTTGTTTTCTTTGGTGAAAAAGTTTACAAAAAACTTGGATTTAATCCTCATGAGGCTAAACCATTTGTGATTTATGCACTTACTCCTCTAGCGCTTTTAGCTATAGTAGCAGGATTTTTTGAAAATTCATTTGAAGAGTTCACAACTCAACTTTTAAGTAATTATGAGTTTACATTAGACCATAGCGTTGGCGCTATTCTTATATTTGCTACTTCAGCAATAGCCCTTAGTGGTATTGCCTTTGCAGTGTATAAGTATAGAAGAGGTGGTTTTAGCGAAAAAGTTGAAGAGATGTGGGTTTATAAACTTCTTATAAATCAGTATTATATACCTCAACTTTACAAAAATGCCATCATAAAACCGTTTACAGCACTCTCTAGGTTCGCTTGGTTAGAGATAGATACGAAGATAGTAGATAGTACGGTAGATTTGATAGCAGGTACTATTTATGGTACAGGCGAGAAAGCAAGAAAGATGCAGAGTGGTAATCTCTCATCAATGTTGAGATGGATGGTAGCGGGTATAGTTGTACTTCTAGCATTAGCAATTTTTTATAGACCGATGGTATAGGAGTAGGCGATGGATCATATTTTATCATTAATAATATTTTTTCCACTAGTTGCAGGAATCTTTGGATTTTTAGTTAATAAAGAGAGCATAAGAGCTTATGGTATCACTGTAACTTTTATAGAGTTTTTTCTTACTATCGTTCTTTGGATAGCATTTGATAACAATATAGCTGGATTTCAATTTGTAGAGCATGCTGTGCTCATATCTCATTTTGGTGTTAGTTATCATTTAGGAGTCGATGGAATTTCACTATTTTTAGTAATTCTCAGCACTTTTATGACGATGATTGCACTTATTGGGCTTAGTATTAAAAAAGACGCAAAAAATCTAATCATCTCAGTTTTATATCTTGAGATGACTTTAGTAGGCGTATTTTTAAGCCTAGATGTAATTTTATTCTATCTATTTTGGGAGTTTTCACTTGTTCCGATGCTTTATATTATCGGAGCTTGGGGAAGTGACAAAAGAATTTATGCAGCAATAAAGTTTTTCTTATATACTTTTGCTGGTTCTGCCCTTATGTTAGTAGGTATCTTATATATGGGTCATATATATCACGAGACAACAGGAATCTGGAGTTTTAGCATACCAGATTGGCAGCTACTTATACTGCCATTCAATACTCAGCTTTGGTTATTTGGAGCATTTTTCTTAGCATTTGCTATAAAAGTTCCGATGTTTCCATTTCACACATGGTTGCCTTATGCTCACGGACAAGCACCAACTATTGGTTCAGTACTTCTCGCAGCAGTCCTTCTTAAAATGGGTACTTATGGTATGGTGAGATTTTTACTTCCACTGTTTCCAGATGCAACGATATACTTTTTAATTCCCGTGGCAATCATGGCAATCATCATGGTAATTTACGCGGCTATGGTAGCATTTGCACAAGAAGATATGAAGCAAGTTATTGCTTATAGTTCCATCTCTCACATGGGCATTATCATTCTTGGAACATTTGCAATCAATGCTGAGGGAATCACAGGTTCGATTTTTCTTATGATAAGTCACGGCATAGTTAGTGGTGCATTGTTCATGCTTGTTGGTATGATTTACGACAGACGGCACACTAAAAATATGAGTGAGTTTGGTGGACTTGCAATCTCAATGCCAAAGTTTGCACTTGTGTATGGAGTTATGATGATGGCAGCTATTGGGCTTCCTCTAACTGTTGGTTTTGTTGGAGAATTTTTAGCTCTGATAGGATTTTACAAAGTTAGCTGGATTATGACACTTTTCGCAGGTTCTGGTATCATTTTAGGAGCAATTTATATGTTAAATCTTTATAGAAGATCATTTTTTGGTCCAATAACAAATGAAAAAAATAGAGTTTTAAAAGATATACATGGAAGAGAATTAGCTGCCATGATTCCACTTGTAGCTTTAGTTGTGATTTTGGGTGTTTATCCTAAACCAATTTTAGGACCCATTGATGCAAGCGTTAAAAAGATGATTATTTTGATGCAGAAAAAAGCAGTTTTGCCTGAAACTAAAGAGTTTATTTTAAAAGTAAACACAATCCAGGGAGGTGAATAATGTTAGAAACAATCAGTATAGATTTTGCAGCACTTAATGTAACTTCACTTTTACCTATGGCAATCACAATTTTTGGAGCACTTACTATCATATGTATAGATTTGATGACTAAAAATTTGCAAAGAAGTTTTTTTACTGTTTTGACAGTGTTATTTATCTTGCTTTCACTTGGAGCAGTTTTAGGCTACCACGGAGAGAGTAGAGGCTTTTTTGATGTTGTCCTGATGGACGGTATAGCACTTATTTCTCAAATCATTATCTTGCTTACTTCTGCTTTGTTCGTGCCACTAGCACTTGGTGGTAGACGTTTTCAAGAGTTTGCAATGGCAGAGTTTTATGCACTGTTTTTGTTTATGATTGCTGGATTTCAGTTTATGGTTTCAAGCGATAATCTAATCCTAATTTTTATAGGACTAGAGACTGCGTCACTCGCCCTTTATACCATGATAGCTATGCACAATCGTGCAAAAGCACATGAAGCCGCTATCAAATACTTTACTATGGGCGCACTTGCAGCAGGATTTTTTGTTATGAGTTCGTTGATATTTTATGCACTTACAGGAAGTGTAGAGATTCACCAAATAGCTTCAGTACTTCATGCTAGAGGTTTTGAGCCACTTGTTGGCATACTAGCAGGAACAGTGTTTATGTTGGGTGCTCTTGGGTTCAAGTTATCTATGGTTCCATTTCATACATGGACTCCAGATGTTTATGAGGGAAGTTCAGCTGCTTTGGCAGGCTACATGTCAATAGTTCCAAAAATAGCAGGTTTTGTAGTCGCTATGAGGCTCTTTGAGATGCTTATAGGCTCTGGTGTTGCTTGGTTAGAAAACATTCTTTATGTTGCTGTAGTGTTGACTATGACATTTGGTAATGTTGTTGCATTGGTGCAAGAAGATGTAAAGCGTATGCTAGCTTTTAGTTCTATTGCTCATGCAGGATTTGTTATGTCAGCTATCCTTATAGGAACAACTGAAGCAAATGCCGGACTATTTTTGTACTGGATTCTATTTTTGTTTGCAAATCTCGGAGCATTTACAATGCTTTGGGCTACAAGACATAGACAAAATCTTTGGGATGGTAGATATCAACATCCGTTTTCAAAATTCTCTGGCATGATAAAAATAATGCCAGTCAATGCTGTAATCATGGGCGTCTTTATGTTTGCACTTGCAGGAATGCCACCTTTCTCAGTCTTTTGGGGAAAATTATATCTTATGAATGCAGCAGTAGATAGCGGGCACATTGTTTTAGCAGTTATTATGGCACTAAACAGTGCTATTGCCGTTTACTACTATATGAAACTCATTGTTTATATGTTTCTAAAAGACCCTGTAAGCACTAACGACAACATATACACAAGTAATACATCTATGGTTCTAAAAGTTATTTTAGGATTTGCTGTATTTGTTACATCAATATCTATAGTTTTAGTAGAACCTTTACTAAATATGATAACCAACTATGTAACTATGAGCGGATTTTAACAAACAACTGATAGTTATAAAAAGAGGTAGCAAGTGCTACTTCTTTTTCATTTCCATATAAATAGCAGTCGTGCCGATTGGCATTATGAATGGTTTAGATGATCTAAAGAATTGTGATTACACAGTTGTCTAAATATCAAATTGCAGAAACTAAGGCATTTTTAAAATTAAAGGCGACAATAGATAAAAAACTGTATGCAAAAATAGAAAATTTTGTGTATCCTCAGTTACAAGAAAACCCGCATTATGGCACAAGTATAAAAAAATTAGAAGGCTATTATAGATACATAGTTGGTAACTATAGACTATTCTATTTGATTGAAGATGAAAACTAATTATTGCTGTAGTTGATTTTCAACATCGACAACAGGCATATGACTAAGCACAAGCCACCATTAAAAAAGTAAAAGATACAACAAAATATAGGAACGAAATAAATTAGCTATCGGAAATTTATGGTTCTATTTGACCGTGATCATAAGAAATATATTTTACTGTACTTGACAGAATATAGTAATTACAATATAATTACTATATTGATGACTGACAGAGGAGTAGAATAATGACAATGTTAACACGAATAGGTAATTCACAAGGTATTAGAATTCCAAAACCATTAATCGCACAAGCACATCTTGAAAATGTTCAAATTGATTTAGAGGTTGTATCAAATGGTTTATTAATAAAACCAATTTTAACTTCAAGAAGAGAAAATTGGAAAAATAATATTGAAAATATTTTATTAAAAAATAAAGATATTGAAGATAAAGCAATAATTAATAAATTATTAAATGATAATGATTTAGAAGATTATCAATGGTAGATGAAATAAATAGATTTGATATAGTTTTAGTCAAATTAAACCCAACAGAAGGTTCAGAAATCCAAAAAACTAGACCTTGTATTGTCATATCACCAAATGAAATAAATATTTTAAAAACAGTTATTATTGCTCCAATGACAAGTAAAGGTTTCAATTTTATTTTTAGACCAAAAATAAAATTTGAAGATAAAAATGGTTTGATATTATTAGATCAAATTAGAGCAGTTGATAAAACTAGACTAGTTAAAAAAATTGGCATAGTAGAAAAAAAGAAAGCTAAAGAAATATCAAAAATGCTTACAGAAATATTTGAGTATTAAGATATGATAACAAATACTAGAAAGAAAACAAGATACCCAAGCGATTTTTTAAGTAATTGCAGCTTCTGATTTATGCTAAAGTTAGAAGTTAAATTAAGCTTTTGTGAAGGGTATCATGTCCTTCAAGATTGCCGTTATACATTGTATTTCATCCCAAATGTCAAGATAATTTTCTTTAAAATTTAATTCTTTAATTACTTTCTTGTCCAAATCTGCTATTTCTCTAATTATTAAAAAGTTTGAAAGTGGAGATTTGACGGCAGGGGTGTAGATCCAATCATATGCAAATAAACCTTTGTTTACTCCTAATATATTATATTTTAGAAGGTGTTTTATGCACCCATATTTACTATTAAGTCCTTTTATCTTACTTTAACAAATCTTATTATGTAATCTAGATTTTAAAATATTTATTATATTTAAACCCTCTTAATAATTGTAACATAAAAATTATTTTATGTTACAATTGGTTTTTTAGTCAAAGAGATAGAAGTTTTTGAGGAGATAATATGAGCTACTCACAATGTAAATTTATAGTTTTTATTAGTTATTTTTTTATATTTTTAACAGTCTGTTTGTCAAGAGATTTCGATACAGAAATTAAGAAGAACAAATTACTTCTTAAAAAAACAAAAAAAACAACTACCTTAAAATATATCGCAGTTTATGATGACCTTGCAAAGCTTATTATCTTAAGAAATAGGAACTTGATTTATGGTGGACGAGATGATGAGATAAATACAGATAATATTTGTAATTTTGTAGAAAAGTATAAAGAGGTAGAGTTTTTAAAAACACAATTCTATAAAACACCTTTTTGTAATGAAGTAGCAATAACCTTGAGCAACATAGCAAAACTTTATCAGAATTGTTACCCTCCATTAGCCAAAAAACAGTACAAAATTATAATAACAATCAATAAAAACCTATATGGTAAAAAAAGCGAACAATACGCACAGAGTTTAGATGAGTTAGCAGATTATTTACGTATATATATGTTTAGGTTAAGTGATGCGATAAATTATTATAGTGAATCTAGAAAAATCAGAGAAAAGCTTTACGATACTGATGATTTTAGAGTTACAAAAAATTATGCAAGACTAGGATTGAGCCTTTTTTATCACAAATCAGACAAAAAAGGTGCTGAACTTTTAATACTAAAATCTTTAAAAATCAGAAAAAAAGATAAAAATACACCAGAGAATATGATTGTTGAAGCTCTTGCAGATGCTCGAAATTTTTACATGCTTATAGGAGATTTTAAAAAAGCAAAGATGTATGAATCAAAGGATAAATGATGTTTAAAAAACTTTTACATGTACTGAGTATTTTGATTATATTTTTGTTTGTATCTCAAAGTGCAATAGCCTCTGAAGTAAGAGATATTGCCGATCTAGTCATGACTAGTGAGCAAAAAGCAATTATGGAAGACAATATTGAAGCTGTTAATAAAACCAATAGCCAGATGCGAAAAGGTTTAGGCACAATTTTAGGTGGTCTTGAAAAGGCAAATGACGATTTTGCAAATCAAAGTCCAAAAATGCAAAAACTAATAAATTTAGGTAATGCTACATTAAAAAAGCAAGCAAACAATGCCTTAGGTATGCTTCAAGAGTCTAACAAGATTATGGAAAAAGCTGGAAGTGTAAAAAAGAAGTTAAATGGTATACTACAATTTTATGACAAATTTAAACCTGAACCAGATAACCCTTATAGATCTCTTGAAGTGATTATAAATTTACTTGATGAAGCAGAAGCACTATTGCCAGATAAAGTTTGGCTTGAAGAGTTTAGAAATTCACCTGTATTTATGATTCGTACGGGTATTGGGTATTTTAAAGAAGCTGTTAAACTTGCTCTTGAAGGGTCGAAAAGGTTGCAACAACAATTTAGAGATAGAGCTGCAGGTTGCATAGGAAATGTTGATGGAGATGATCGTGGCGACAGTAAAAAGCGTAAACAATTTACAAAAATAGACAAAACAGGTGATACTATCTGCTATACAGGTGTAAGACCAGGTGGAGGTGAAATTTGGAAAAATACAGATGGAGATAATGTCTACAATTGGGATACAAAAAAAGAGAAGTGGACACATTTAAGATGCAGTTTTGGTGATGCAAAAAATGTATTTGATTTATGGAGATACGCATATAAAAAAGTAATAACTAGTGACAGGATAAATTATTGGTGCACTGGAAAACAAGTAGATGTATTTAAAAATGAATATATAAAAGCAGAAAAAAATTTTTTAGTTTTAAATTCTCCAACTAATTGTCAAAGAGATATACTAGATGCCATAAGAAACAAAACAAAACTTAAAGTTCTTATGGATTATCTTGGTAGAGATAAAAAAACATTTATAGCGAAGTATGTATTTCAAGTAGATGATGTCAGAAATAGTGCTGATTTTTTGTTTAAAGCTATGACTAACAATATTTTATTTGATGGGTATATAAAAGATACAAAAGGCAGACCTGTTAGTAGTGCAACAGTGTTCATAAAAGCAGGGACAAAAGATGGGGTTTCCAATGCAAAAGTAGATCATTATTACAGGATTTTAGCTAAAGTAGATGCAAGTAAACATCAAAATTTACGAATCAAACTAAGTGTCATTGCTACTAACTATGCATCTTATCAGCTAAATTGGCCATTACAAAAACAGTGCAATAAAATACCAATTACACTTGCAGCGCTACACGATACAAAACCATCGGGAAATATAAGACCAATTAAAAACAAAAATGATTGTGCACAAATAAGATATGCGATAAAAACTATTTCAAATAAACTGTCTACCAATAAGATTGTCTTATCCTCAGTAGTTCTAAAAAGTTCTTTTCTTTTTGCGAAACTAAATAAATCTTATGATGAAATAAAAAAACTAGAAAAAAATCATAAAAACATAGAGTTGTTGGCTGCTAATATTGCACAAAATTCTACAAAATTGGAAAATTTGAGTAAAAAAATATGCGAAAAAATAAACTCTTTAAATGATTACAATATTCCAAATGCAAGTCATCAGAAAAACTTTACTTGGATCATAAACAATCAATCAGAACTAAGAGTTTTGCTTGATGATTCAAATAAGATGTATAAAAAAATACAAGAATACAAAACTATAAATAGAACCAAAAAAGTAACTAAAAGTGAGATAGACAGGATTCAAAAAGAGATAGATACTTTAGAGCATGGGTTAAGTAAAAAATTTAATTATCTTGATTATGCTTCATGTCCTCAAAGCATTGCCAATGATGCAAAAAACCTACAAATTGCTTTGAGTAAATTTGAAGGAGAGATGAATAATGCTCTTTCACAGTACAACAAAGTCAATAGTTTATATGCAAAAAACAAAAAAATAAATTACAATCAAGAAGATAGTCAATACGTCACAGAGCTCGCAGCATCTTACAAGGAGCGTGGAGCAAACATAGCAAATGATGGAGCATTTTGTGCTGTACTTGCTGAAGATATTATGAAAAAAGTATTTATACCAAATGTAGAAGGTATGGATGTTTTTAGTGCACTACTGAAGTTGAAAAATAGAAATTTTAATGTTAAAGAAGACAAACTAGGAAAGACACCATCAGAAAAAGAGTATCTGCATGTAAAAAGACAAAGCCCTGACGATAGACAAAGAGTAGAAAAAGGAACTAGCGTAACCATTTCTTATTATGATAAGTTAAGTGAAGATGTAAATAAAAATGTAAATAAGTGTTTAAAATGGCCAGGTTCGGTACAAAAGATAAATCCAAATACTAAAAAACTAAGTTGTTATTGCGTTGGAAATAGTGTTTGGAATTTAAATAAAACAAAATGTGTGAGCCGACAAGAGTATGCTATGGAAAATGCAAATTGTAGCAAATACAACAATAGTATCAAAATATGGAGCAGCGTTAATGGTAGAGTGGAATGTTCATGTCCAAGTAACTTGCAATGGAATACAAATGGAACAGCTTGTGTAGAAAAAAATCCAATAGAGGCAGCAATGGCAAGTGCAAGTTGTGATGGGTTCCTAGGAAGTACAAAAATATGGAACAGTTCAAAAAGACAAGTTGAATGTGCCTGCCAAAATGGTTTAGTATGGAACAGAGGCAGAACAGGATGTATTAGAAAGCAAACATCAACGCAAAATGCAAATGTTGCTTTAGGAAATATGATAAATGTACTTTCGGGAATAGTCAACGCAAGTAGGAGCAATAACACATATCACCCAATCTCAAATACTTCAAGAACAAATCCTTATAAGCCAAATATTACAAAAGGATATGCAGGTAGACAATGTCCTAGGAGAAATCCTAGTAAATATGGCAGCATAAAAGTTGATAGCAACAACAACCCTAATGATAACATATATATTAAATGTAATTATTTTAAGGATGGTGCACTAGAATCACAAAATCCATACATAAACAATACACTAGATGGTTTAGGATTAAGATTTCAAAGCAGACAGCCTCATAGATTATCTAGTAAAATAACATATAGAAAAGGGAGGCATCATGGAACTGCAATTTGGTGGGATAATGATAGAAAAACAGGAAGATATTATATGCGAGAAAAACAGACAAATATAGTAAATGGAATATCAAATGGAACAACGTCATCATGGTACTCAAATGGCAATTTACATACTGTGTCAAGGCATAGAAATGGTAGAGTTTATGAGTCAAAAGTATATGATAGGCAAAATAGTGGCAGATTGATTAATTGTACAAAGTATAGCTCAAATGGCAATAAAACATCATGTGTACCAAAGAGGCGTAGATGAGTAAAAATAAAAGGGAAGTAAAAGGAAAATTATGAATTATTTTAAATTGCTATGTATTGTTGCAATATTCAATTTACATGTTGCAGGTGCCGAAAATCTAAAATTAACAGGTAAAGTTGATAAGATTTTAGAAAGCAGTGTTAGGATTAGTGTTTCAGATATAAAATATGTAGCCATCAATGATAAGGTTATTATATATCATAAAATAAGTTCGGGTACAAAAATAAAAATTGGAGAGTGGAAGGTGTCTAGAAGGGATAGAGTTTTTGTTTATGCAACACCCATAAATATAATCCAAAATGCAAGAGAGGGGCAATATGTAGAGATATTTTCTTCTAGAAATAAGACAATTAAAAATCTTAATAAAAAAGAACCGATCAAGCTTTCGGGGAAATCATATGATGGATTTACAAACCCTGCAGAACAAAATGCACTTGGCTGGAACTATCAAAAAGGCGTCAATGGAGTTACAAAAGATTTAGAAAAAGCAGTATATTGGTATAGAAAAGCAGCCATGCAAGGGTATGCAGTTGCTCAAGATAATATGGGATGGATGTATCAAAATGGTTTAGGTGTAGAAAAAGATAGAAAAAAAGCTTTTCAATGGTTCTATAAGGCAGCCATTAATGGGCACATTAATGGACAAAATAACCTAGGAGTATCATATCAATACGGACATGGAGTTAAGAGAGATTATAAAAAAGCAATATACTGGTATAAAAAATCAGCAAACAGAGGAAAAGTTGCAGCACAATCGAATTTAGGTTTTATGTATATGAATGGATTAGGTACAAAACAAGACTATGGAAAAGCATTTTATTGGTTTAGTGAAGCTGCAAATAAAGGAAGTATTGCTGCACAAAGTCAATTGGGGGTATTTTACTATAATGGAACAGGTGTGGCAATAAACAAAAAAAGAGCGATTGAATTATTACGAAAGGCAGCTAGAGGGGGCAATGAAAACTCTCAAATCAATTTAAGAAAACTAGGCTTGAAATGGTAGTTTAATTTTTTATTATATAAGGGCTGTAGATCTACCTAATTATCAACTTGCTATACTATTATAAATATGAAAAAATATCTTCATATAGAAAGCTTGCAAATGAATATAAAAATTTTATGATAAAGCAGAAAATAATTTTCATAATAATATTTTGATAAATCCGAAGAAATTCAGATAAAAAAAGATATACTATCTAATAAATTGGATGAATTTTTCATGTCAAAGAGAGCATATTGTACTACTCAAAATACTATTAAAATAGGGATCAATTTAAGCTGGTTAAAAGCATAAGATGGAGAAACAAGAATGAATAAAAAAGAAATACTTAACAAACGATTTAATAAGCTTGAAAAACATTATATAGCATTAAAAGAATACAAGATTCTAATTAATGATTTATTAAGAGAGAGTAATATTTATGACCAATTTATTTTCAATACTTTAAAACCTGAAAAAAGAGCTATATTGGATGCTTACCTTAAAAGATTTGCATCCATTCAAGATTTTCTAGGAGCTAAAATATTTTCACTACTTTTGGAAATTGCAGGGATTAACAATACTAAAATGAGTGAAGTATTATCAAATATTGAAAAAGAAAATATAATAGATAGTCTTGAAAATTGGATAGAATTAAGAGAAGTTAGAAATGAACTTGAACATGATTATCCAGAAGAATTACAAGAAGCTTTAAATGATTTAAAGTATTGTATAGATAGTTTTGAACAACTTGAAAGTTATTATTTAAATTCATTAAATTTCTTTAAAAAGTATATGTAGTGAGGTTGTCAAAAAGAATAATAAACATCTTACAAGATAATATAAAAAAAAGTTTTGGAAATGTTAATATATATTTATTTGGTAGTAGAACAGATGACAATAAAAGAGGTGGAGATATAGATTTAGCTATTGATGCAAACTTATCAAAGCAAGAGTTTAGAAAAAAGAAATCTCTATTTTTAGCTATGTTAATAAGAATTGACTTTGACTATAAAATAGATATAGTAAATTTTAATACAAAAGATAAATTATTATATAATGAAATACGCCAAAATAATATAAAGATAAACTTTTAAATAATGGATTAATATTAAATAAAAATTAAAGAAACAAAAGAGGTATATTAATTTTATTTTGACTATCTATTTTAGCGTTATTCTACTTTTGCTTGCACTTGCAAGAATCCTATCTTTTTTTGCTATAATACCCTTATGAAAAAACTACTCATACTTCTAACTTTCTTTGTGACACAACTTTTCTCGCTTACTATAGCTTTAAATAGTGCAAAGCTTAATGGTGATGCATATGCAGTTTTGCATATAGAAGATAGTGAGCCAATCGATTGTCAAGTTATGCCTCAGAACTTAGATAAAGAGGTATATCTTTGTAGATTTAACAAGATAGTGAAAACTCCAATAGAAGCTAAAAAAATGGCTTTAGTAGATATAGACTTTCTGGAAAAAGATAAAGAGTTTTATATAAGAATTAAACCAAAAGTAAAATCAAAACTAGTGCAAGTCAACAATCCACTATACCTCAATGAAGAAGTCGTTGCAAATAAACAAAAAGCTAAGACAAAGCATTGGAGTATATATTTATATCACAAATCAATCTTTCCAAATAAATCATATAATGACAAAATCGATTTTCCTGTAATGTTCTCCAAAAATGTAAAACCATATATTGGGGCATTGGATTTAAATGGAGCACCAATCTCTTATGCACAAAGCAAAGATATAAATCTGTATCTTGGTTTGAAAAAGAGTTACGAAAAAAAGCAGTATTTAAATGTTATTGAAGATAGTATTGATGTACTAAACAAGTATCCAAATACGATTTTCAAAAGTGAATTTATGCTTTATAGACTTAGAGCGCTAGATAAAGGTTTAGACATAAATGATGCACAAATAGCTGATAAATTTGAAAGAAATAGTATCATAAGAGATGGCAAAGCTTGGATAAAATCATTTCCTTCTGATGCTAACATACCAGAAGTTTTAATGCTTATTGCAAAGTCTTATCTCAGGATGGGGTTCAAATCAGATGCAAACTATTTTATGGATATTCTTATTAGCGAAAATGGAAATAGCCCATTTACAAAAAAAGCTATTTTGATTTTTGCTGATTCACTCTATAATACAAGACAAAAAGATAAGGCTATAAAACTATATCAAGATGTTTTATATTCTGCTCAAGATCTAGATATAGCAGCTGAGGCAGCTATAAGATTGAGCGATAAAGAGTTAGATAGAGGGAAAACAAAAAAAGCCAAACAATATCTGCTTAAAGTTTTAGATGCAAACAAAGAGTATCTCCTTAAAGATAGAGTTGCTTCATACGCATTAGCACAAAAATTAGCTCGAAATGGACTATATGATATAGCTGCAAAAGTGGCAGACACACTCCTGGCAGATATCCCTAAGCATGATGAAAATAAAGAAATTCTAGTAAGAGATAGCGGAAAGTGGCACGCAAAAGCCAATGATATAAAAGAGGCATATGATAGGCTTCAGCAGTATCTAAAAGAGTATAAACATGGAGATTATAGAGATGATGTTCAAGCTAGTTTAGATGAGCTATTTTTTGAGCTAAATGAGACCAACGAAACAAAACTTGCAAACTATTATGATGAACTTATAAAAAAATATAAAAACAAGATAGGAGACCGTGCAGTTCTAGAGAAGGCAAAACTTTTACTTTCTCAAGAGAGATATGAAGATGTTTTGAAAATGCAAACCTCTTTGGAATATGCTAGCGATTCCAATGAAACAAGTCAGCAGGTTTTGGATGCAGCAAATGCCTTAGTTATTTTATCTTTAAAAGATGGCGATTGTAAAAAAGCGGTGAATTATGTAGAAAAATATAAGCTTGATTTAGGTAAGTTTGAGCAAAAAACCATGTTCGGTTGTTTTATAAG
>Ga0256840_1001370_pt1 | contig 23150 bp, 26 predicted proteins | sample 355202metaG_FD_185969 | JGI IMG/M metagenome (GOLD analysis project Ga0256840, IMG submission 185969) | Hydrothermal vent microbial communities from Mid Atlantic Ridge, Atlantic Ocean - 355-202 | ecosystem: Environmental > Aquatic > Marine > Hydrothermal vents | place: Atlantic Ocean: Mid...
TTAAATGAGCTTACGTACAAAATGTTGAATATGGAAAATTTATTCACCTATTTAATATCTACTTTAATTGTAGTAATTGCGCTGTTTAATGTAATTGGTGCAATGATTATGATGATTTTAGACAAGCGAGAAAACTTAAAAACCTTGTTTAATTTAGGCTTAACTGTACCTCAAATAAGGCGAATTTTTACATTTCAAGGTTTTTTATTAAGCGTTTTTGGAATGTTTGTAGGTTTAATACTTGCCTCAATAATTGTATATGTTCAGCTTGTTTTTGAGCCTATTATGATTCGTCCAGATTTAGCCTATCCTGTAGAATTTCATTGGACAAATTTATTCATTGTAATGGCTACCATTCTAGTTTTAGGCTTACTTGCTGCGTTGATTGCAAGTAGTAGAATTAATAAAAAATTGATTGAAAGGTGATTTTAAGTCTTTGAACTTTTTTAATAGAATATTAATCTACCTCTTCATAATCTACATATTCACCAACATCATCTTTACTTGTTTTTGAAGTCGGTTTTTTATCGATAACTGTTTCTCCAATATTAACATCTTCTTGATGTTGTGGAGTTTGTTGGTTTCTAAATTTTTCTTCCATAGTACTCATATATTTTTTAACGAGTGCAGGAAAAGCCAATCGTGCAATAAATTTTAATCCGTAATAAACGAGCATTAATATTGCTATGGTACGTAATAATCCCATTCTTTTTTCTTTATTTTGTGGATGAATTTATACAAATCATCCTAATTTTAGCCAAAAATAATAATTTGCAATCAATTTAAACGTTATAAAAAGTATAAAATATTATATTTACCGAATAATTTAATTTTACATGAAAAAAATAATCATATTAATTATTGTTTTTTACAGTTTTTTAAGCGTTTCAGCGCAATACACAAAAATCATAAACTCTAAAAGACCTGGCTTTTCTGAAAGTCCGTATGGTGTTGGAACAAAAATATTCCAATTAGAAACAGGTGGATTTTACCAAAATAATTTTGGTTTAAACGACACTTTTTTAACAAAAAACTCTTTTGGGGGAAATCTTTTTTTAAGATACAGTAATTTTTTAGAAAAACTAGAAATCAATTTAGATACAAGGTATCAAAAAGATCATAGAGTTTTTAATAATATTTTTACATCTAGTGAGTATTCAGTATCAGGATTTAGCAGATTAACATTAGGCGCAAAATATTTAATTTACAATTCGGTTTATGCAGATAAGTCTAAGGAAATTCGTTCATGGAAAAAACGGCATGCTTTCGATTGGAAACGTTTAATTCCGTCTGTTGGAGCTTATGTTGGTTGGAATTCCAATTTTTTAAGTCCAGAATTTAAAGCTCCAGGAATGAGTTTTAAAGGAGCTGTTCTATTACAGAATGACATAAATGAGCGTTTTGTTATCTTAACCAATTTAGTAGTTGATAATATTTTACAAGACAATTTACAATATTCTTATATTTTAACATCTACTTTGGCTGTAACAGGAAAATGGTCTATTTTTGGAGAACATCAAGGAATTTTTAACAAAATAAAAGATACAGAATATCAATTTGGAGGTGGTGTTGCTTATTTATTTTCTGATAATATTCAGCTAGATGTTTCTGGAAGAACGAGTTTAATTAACAATAATTTTTCTACTTATTATTTAAGTTTGGGAGGTGCTTGGAGGTTAGATAAACATGAAAATTCACATAAAAAAGGTGAAGTTCTTGAAGGAACAAAAGAGCCGTTCTTTAAGCGAATATTTAAAAAGAAAAAACGAAAAGGACCTAAATTTAAAAAAGTTAAAGTTAAAAAACGAAGAAGACAAAAAAAATCTAAAGGGCCATCATTTTTCGGCAAGAAAAAGAAAAAGAAAAAAAAGAAAGGCAGAAGACGTAAAAAGAGAAAATAAATGATTCGTATTAAAGAGATTAATTCTAAAAGTGAAATGAAACAATTTGTTAAATTTCCTTTTAAATTGTATAAAAATAATAATTATTGGGTTCCACCAATTATTCAAGATGAGCTTGATGGATTTGACGCTAGTAAAAATCCTGTTTTTAAGCAAGCATCAGCAAAATATTTTTTGGCATATAAACAAAACAAAATTGTTGGTAGAATTGCTGTGATTATTAATCATACCGAAGTGAATATTCAAAAAATAAAAAAAATTCGTTTTGGTTGGTTTGATGTTGTTGATGATGTTGAAGTTACAAAAGCCTTATTAAAAAAAGTAACCGAAATTGCGAAAGAAAACAACTTAGAAAAAATGGAAGGACCTATTGGTTTTTCTAATATGGATAAAGTTGGTGTGCTTACCAAAGGATATGATAAAATTGGTAAAATGGTTACTTGGTACAATCATCCGTATTATGTGTCGCATTTTCAAGAATTAGGTTTCGAAATAGGAAAAGAATATCTGGAAACAACTATTTTAATTAAAGATATTAATATTGAAAAGTACAGTAAATTTGCTGCTATTTTAAAACAGAGATACGGTTATAAAGCGCTCAATTTCACTTCATCAAAAGAGGTAATGCCTTATGTTGAGGAAATGTTTAAATTATTTGAAAAAGCGTATTCAAAATTAGAAACTTTTGTGCCAATTTCTGATGAACAGGTCGCTTTTTTTAAGAAAAAATACATCTCATTTATCAATCCAGAATACATAAAATTTGTAGTTGATAAAGACGGTAAACTAGTGTCTTTTGCCATATTAATGCCTTCATTTGCAAAAGCTTTACAAAAAGCAAAAGGTAAATTGTTTCCATTTGGATTATTTCATTTGTTAAAAGCAAAAAAGAAAAATGATACCGTTGTTTCTTATTTAATAGGTATTGATCCAGAGTATCAAAGCAAAGGCGTAACAGCTATTGTTTTTGATGAATTTTACAAGACAGTTATTAAAAACAATATTACCAAAATGGTGATTACTCCTATGCTTAAAAATAATGAAGAAATTCATAAAATTTGGAGGCATTTTAATCCTGTAATCGATAAAGAACGTGCAACTTTTACTAAAAAAATTAATTGATGCAACTTTTCTTTGATTCTCATATAAAAAACACAGACAAACAGTTTACTTTTGATAAAATTGAAAGTAAACACATTGTTAGAGTACTTAGAAAAAAAGAAGGTGATGTCTTGTTTATAACCAATGGAAAAGGTTGGTTGTTCTCATCCTCTATAAGCAATGCAAACGATAAAAAATGTACAGTTGTCATTCAAAATGCACAAAAAATAGAAAATCCGTTGCACTATAATTTACATATTGCTATTGCGCCAACCAAAAACAACCAACGTTTTGAGTGGTTTTTAGAAAAAGCTACAGAAATAGGAATAACTGAGATTACACCCTTAATTTGTGAACACTCAGAACGCAAAGTCATTAAAAAAGAACGACTAGAAAAAGTACTCATTGCAGCAATGAAGCAATCTAAACGCTTTTATTTACCTAAGTTTAATGAAGCTATTTCCTTCAAACAATTTATGAATAATGAGCATAACGGACAGAAATTTATTGCGCATTGTGAGGAAACAGGCAAGCAATCATTAAAAAACCAATTAAAAGAACAAATAGATGTTTTGATATTAATTGGTCCAGAAGGTGATTTTTCATTGTCAGAAATTGCATTAGCTTTGGATAAAAAATTTAAACCAGTATCTTTAGGTAAAAGCAGATTAAGAACAGAAACTGCAGGAATTGTTGCTACTCATAGTGTAGCTTTTGTAAACGAATAAAATGATGAAAACTAAAATTATAAAAATAAGTACCTTCCTTTTAGTATTGATAAATTCATCAATATATGCACAAGATGTTGCCGTATTAAAATACGATGGTGGTGGAGATTGGTATGCAAATCCAACGGCAATTCCTAATTTAATTGCTTTTTGTAATGAAAATATTCACACAACAATAAATAAAGAACCTAAAGTAGTTACACCAGATAGCGTAGAATTATTTAATTATCCAATGGTTTTTATGACAGGTCACGGAAATGTTTTTTTTGATGAAAACACCGTTGAGAATTTAAGAAACTATTTAACTTCTGGAGGATTTTTACATGTATCTGATAATTACGGAATAGATAAATACATTAGAAGAGAAATGAAAAAAGTCTTTCCTAATTTAGCATTTGAAGAAATCCCATACAATCATCCTATTTATCATCAGACTTTTAGTTTTGAAAATTTACCAAAAATTCATGAACATGATAACAAACCAGCACAAGGATTTGGTGTTTTTTACGAAGGACGTTTGGTGTGTTTTTATGATTATCAATGTGATTTGTCTGATGGTTGGGAAGACCAAGAAGTACATCATGATTCGCAAGAAATTAGAGAAAAAGCCCTCAAAATGGGAGCGAATTTAATTGAATATAACTTTACAAATTAAAAAACTATGAAAAGAATATTACTTTTATCCATCTATTTTGCCTTTACAGTTTTATACGCACAAGATAAAGAAGAAGAAATTTCTTCTAAAGAACTCACGGAGTATATTAAAAAGATGGACAGCATCAACAAAACCTTTAAGTTTCAACATGGAGAAATTCAGTTAAAAAACGGACTTGCAACATTAAAAGTTCCAAAAGGTATGAAGTTTTTAGATTCAAAGCAGAGTCATAGAGTCTTAGAGGATTTATGGGGAAATCCACCTCAAGAAACTTTAGGCTTACTTTTTAATGAAAAAGAAAATCCTGTAAGCTTAAATTTAACCTATGCAATAGAAATTCAATATGAAGAAGAAGGTTATGTAAGCGATAAAGAAGCTAGTGAAATTGATTATGATGAGATGCTAGAAAACATGCAAAAAAGTGCTAACGACAACAACAAAGAACGAATAAAACAAGGATATCAACCTATTGAACTAGTTGGTTGGGCAGAGCCTCCTTATTATGATCATACTGCAAAGAAATTATATTGGGCAAAAGAAATGAAATTTGGTGATGACGATACTAATACGCTCAATTACAACATTAGAATTCTTGGGAGGAAAGGTTATTTAATGTTAAATGCCATTGGAGAGATGAATGTGTTAGATAAATTTAATAAAGACAAAGATAAAATTTTAGCAAGTGTAAACTTTAATGAGGGTCATAAATATTCAAATTTTAACTCTAATACAGATAAAATTGCAGCTTATGGAATTGGAGGTCTTATCGCAGGAAAAGTACTTGCTAAAGCAGGTTTTTTTGCTGTGATTTTAAAATTTGGGAAAATAATTTTCTTGGCAATAGCAGCTTTCTTCGGGAAATTTAGAAAGTTAATTTTTGGCAAAAAAGAGGAAGTAACAACGGTTACTAAAAGAGACACTACACAAGATATTTAATACCAATTTTTAAACTACTACACATGAAAAATATTTTTGATAAATCCGTTTCAAACGAACAGGCAAGAAAATATGCAAAAACCGTAGATGCTCAATTCATCATTTTTATCAAATGGCATTGTTCATTATTTGTGGGATTTAAAAAAAAGGAAATCCTAAACCTATCTACAAATTTCCTTCACCAAGTAAAATTAAAGCAGTTTGCTGCATAATGTATGGCAAAATTCAAGAATAAATATAGAATTGAATCTAATAGATTGCAAAATTGGGATTATTCCAATAATGGACGTTATTTTATTACCATCGTAACCAATAACAGAACAAATTGGTTTGGAAAAATAACAAACAAAATAATGTATTTATCCGATTTTGGTAAAATTGTAAAAACCGAATGGTTAAAATCATTTGAAATACGAAATGAATTATTTTTGGACACGTATGTAATAATGCCCAATCATTTACATGCCATTGTAACGCTAAATAATGTGGATGATATTATTGTTGGAACGGATAATATCGCAATTGAAACCGATAATATGTACGTGTCCAATATGGATGGAACGTCCGTAGAGACGAACGGCCGTTCGTCTCTACCATCGCAATCATCGCAACCATCGCAACCATCACAGTCATCACAACCATCGCAATCATAACAATCATCACAATCATCGCAATCATCATTTCAACAAAAACCAAAATCCATTTCATCATTTATGGGTGGTTTCAAATCGGCAACAACCAATAAAATTGACGATTTTATTGATTCCAACAATTTGGATATTCCAAAATTTAACCGTAAAAATAGATTATGGCAAACAAATTATCACGATCATATTATCCGAAATGATAAATCCTATTACAACATTTTAAATTATATAAAAAACAATCCATTAAAATGGGATGATGACAAATTCCACACCTAAAAACAAATAATGTTAGATAATACCACAAGAAATAGAATAGACTAAAAGAGACACTACACTACACAAGATATTTAATACCAATTTTTAAACTACGACAAATGAAAAATATTTTTAACAAATCCGTATCTTTAGAGCTTATTGAACGAATTAACAAATTAACACCCAATACTAAAGCAGTTTGGGGAAAAATGAATGTTTCACAAATGTTAGCGCATTTAAACATTCAATATGAATTTATTTATGAAAATGAAAAATTCAAGAAACCAAATCCAATTTTAAGATTTATCCTTAAAACTTTCCTTAAAAACAAAGTGGTTGGCGAAACTCCTTTTAAGAAAAACGGAAAAACATCTCCTGTATTTATCATTACATCTGATAAAGATTTTAATACCGAAAAAGAGCGTTTAATTAATTATATAAGCACTACTCAAAAGAATGGTGTTGAGGTTTTATTGCCACATAACACCAAATCCTTTGGAAAACTTACTGCTAAAGAATGGAGCAATATGCTTTATAAACATTTAGATCATCATTTAGTGCAGTTTGGGGTGTGATTAATATACTAAATATTATGGTAAGTTAAGAAATACATCAATTAATTTTTGTTAACCCTGTATTTTTCAACAAGTTATTTGTTTTGAAAAATGTTATAACCTAAGAACTTAAATAGTTATGAATAATCTATAAGGTTGGTTTTAATAAAACAAACTCCTTTAATAGGATAGTATTCCAATACCGTTTTAAATGTTTATTCACAATATCTCGATAAAAGCTTGTAATATATTGTTAAGCCTATTCTAACAAAAAGTACTATATTTACGACTATATTATAAGAATATGAGTGAAAATTATAAAAATTCTTCTTTTAAAAAATTACTAGAAAAATTGCAGGAAGATTCATGGCAATTAGAGTTGCTGATTTCTGGTTTTGCTATTTTTGGACTTTTTTATGCAATTACTCCAATAAACAATGCTTTTCTTGAAGCTGTAAAAGGAGGAGAGACAGTTTTCTATTCTGTATTATCTGTAGTAAGAGTTTTTCTTTATATCATGATTTTTAATCTGATGCTTCACATTGTTTTAAGAGGATTGTGGATTGGTGCATTAGGTTTACGTTATATATCAGGAGATATTGATTATTCTTCTTTAAATTATAGTCATAAATTTACCAAATATCTAAAAAGGAAAGTTGGATCTTTTGATGATTATATTGGAAAGTTAGAAAATTATTGTAGTATTATTTTTGCAATTACTTTCCTGCTTATTTTTTACGTTCTAGCTGTTTTTGTAGTTGCAATTTTATATAGATTAATTGTAATTTATATTTTTAACAATGATGTTTTTCCAGAATGGTTAGCTAATGGGTTAGGTTGGACTATTATATCTATTTTTACTTTAGGAAGTATTCTTACTTTTATAGATTTGGTTTCAGGAGGTCTATTAAAAAAGAATAATAAAATAGCCAAACTGTATTTTCCATTCTATCTGTTTTTTAGTTTAATAACGTTTTCTTTTTTATATAGACCGTTGATTTATAATTTTTTAGATGACAAATTTGGTAAGCGTGTTTTTTTACTGTTAATTCCTTTTTATTCTATCATTTTAATTGCAAGTAGTTTTTATTATCAAAAATCGGATATTTTATCTGGAGCTTTTGAAACCAATGAGTTTATTATTAGTCACTTTCACTATGAAGATTCAAAGAATGATAATTTACAAGGTGTACATGTTAATTTCACAATACAATCAAAAGTAATTAAAGATGCATATCTAGATATTAATTTACCGTATTATAAGTCTTATGAAAATTTGATTTATGAATTTAACCCTAAGTTGAAACCAAAAAAAGATGAGAGAGGTCTGCATTCTAGTTTTTATACTCCTACCATTTCAAAAAAAGAAGAAACAAAAAAAGATAGTTTACGAAATGAATATCTAAAAACTTTTAATAGTATTTATAGATTTAAAATAGATTCTATAAAATATGTATCAGATTTTAATATCAATAAAATGGCTAACGAAAAATTCGGATTTGAAATGTTCATAGGTATTAGCAGCCTATCTTATGGAAAACATATACTTGAAATTAAAAGACAAATAAAAAAAGATTCTGTTGGTGATAAATTGGTTGCTATTATTCCCTTTTGGTATTATGGAAAAAATTAAAACCTAGAATAAGCTTTTAAATTTTTTAGTATACAACTAATCACCACTCAATCTCCACTCAATCTCCACTAACCCCAAACGCTTTAACAACTCATTTGTTTTTGAAAAATGTTTATTACCAAACCAATAACCTCTATTTGCACTTAAAGGTGATGGATGTCCGCTTGTTAAAATAGTATGTTTTGTTTTATCAATTTTTGCACCTTTCTTCTTGGCAAATCCTCCCCAAAGCAGAAAAATTACATTTTCTTTTTTATGAGATATTTGTTTAATAACAGCATCAGTAAATTGTTCCCATCCTCTTTTTTGATGAGAACCTGCTTGATGTGCTCTCACAGTTAAAGTCGCATTTAACAATAAAACACCTTGATGTGCCCAAGAAATTAGATTTCCGTTTTTTGGTATGGGTTTGTTTATATCTGTTTGTAATTCCTTAAAGATATTTTTTAACGAAGGAGGATGTGCAACGCCATTATTTACAGAAAAACATAAACCATTGGCCTGACCAACTCCGTGATATGGATCTTGACCAATAATGACTACTTTTAAATTGTTGAAAGAACAGGAATTAAAAGCGTTAAAAATCTCACTTTCTTTAGGATAACACGTATGCTGCTGATATTCTTGATTGGCAAATTGCATTAATTTTTTAAAGTAAGGTTTGTTAAATTCCTCTTGTAATATTTCTTGCCAATCTGATGAAATTTGAACTCTCATTTTTAAAATTTTATGATTTCACCTTTATGTAATGCAGTATCGCTACCAATAATAAAATGAGTATTTTTAGGAATAAATCTAAATTTAATATGCTTGTTTTGAAGTTGCTCCATAACAGCTATAATCTCTTTATTGGTAATGAAATGATTGTCAAGAATAAGTGTATCAATATTATTAGCTAAAATATTTTTTATATCAATTTCTTGATGAAAAATGGCTAATTCAGGCTGAATACAATTTTTAATTTTAGCAAATGTAGATTCGTCTTTACCAATATAAATATACTTTTTAATGGCTAATGAAATTTTGTTTTGTTTTGTTAATCGAAAAGATTGGAGTGTTTTGATGAGTTTTATTCCAAAAGCAAAACTAAATTTTTCTAAACGGTTTAATTTAAAGTGCTTTCTATAAAATATTTTCATCGCACCATAAAAATTGTTTAGATATTTACGGTCTTTAGTAGTACTTTCTCCTTTGTAATGGATGATTTTAGTTTCAGAAAAATAATAATTGTCATATCCTTTTTTAAGAATTTTATAACTTAAATCTATATCTTCTCCATACATAAAATAATCTTCATCAAAGCCGTTTACTTCGTTGTATATATTCCTTTTCATTAGCATAAAAGCGCCAACTAGAATATCTATTTTCCCATTGTTGTTTTCTGGTATGTTTGTGGCGTAATACGCATCGGTTTTTAACCCTAAAATTTTATTAAAAGCTACTTTAGGTGTTGGTATTCCTCGTTTACTTTCAGGTAAAAAATGTCCTGTTCCATCAATCAGTTTTACGGTAAGTGCTCCTAGATTATCATACGATTTAGAAAAGTTTAATATTTTATTAAAAGTATCTTCAGCTACAACGGTGTCTGGATTTAAAATAAGTACATACTCTCCTTTTGCAATAGCTACTCCTTGATTGTTTGCGGTAGAAAAGCCTGTATTTTTTTTATTTTCAATTAGTTTAACTTGTGGAAATTTTTGTTTGACTATTGCGCAACTATCATCTTGAGAATTGTTATCAACTACAATAATTTCTGCACTAATTTGAGTACAAGCATCTAAAACACTTTGCAAACACTGTTCTAAAAAAAAACGAACATTGTAATTTACAATAATGATAGAAAGCGTAGGAGAGGAGTGTGTTCCTAAAACGGAACTTTTTTTTACACTTTTATCTTTTTGTAAGTTGTTCATTTTTTACAGTTGAATTGTTTATTTGTTAAATGGTTAATAGGTTTGTTTATAAAAATTGAATGAAATCTTCTTGAAACAGATACATAAAATCGATTTTTTCAAAATTTCTTCAAACTATTCTCATAAGGTATTCTATTTAAAATGCTTCTTCCTAAAGTAATTTCATCGGCGTATTCAATTTCATCACCAACTGCAATTCCTCTTGCAATGGTTGATATTTTTACAGGAAATTTTTCTATTTGTTTAAAAATATAAAAGTTGGTTGTATCGCCTTCCATAGTAGAACTTAAAGCAAAAATTAATTCTTTAACAGCACCAGATTTTACTTTATTAACTAAACTTTCAATGGTTAGGTTGTTTGGTCCAACGCCTTCCATTGGAGATATTTTTCCTCCAAGAACGTGATACAAACCTTTAAATTGTGCTGTATTTTCAATTGCCATTACATCTCTTATATCTTCAACTACACAAATAATTTCTTTGTTTCGTTTTGGATTGGAACAGATTTCACAAAAATCCACATCAGAAATATTATGACAACTTTTGCAATGTTTAATGTTGGTTTTTAAATTGGTTAATGCCTCTGCTAAGTAGGTTGTTCGCTCTTTAGGTTGTTTGAGTAAGTGCATTGCTAAACGTAAAGCAGAACGTTTGCCAATTCCTGGTAATTGTGCAATTTCATTTACTGCATTTTCTAAAAGTTTAGACGAAAAATTCATGCTACAAATGTAAAGGATTTTATAGTTAATTCTTACTTATTTTAAAGTAATCCTTGCCAAATAATCAAAATACTCACCTTTTTGAATAAGCTCGCAATGTAATCCACAAAAGTTTGCTGCTCGTTGTAAATTTATATAATCTACATACAGCCAATTAAAAGGAACTCCTTTTTTATTTTTATATTCCATTGTAAAAATGGTTTCTCCATAGTAAGGCTGATTGGCATCAATAAGATAATTACCTTCCTCATCTTCAAACATATAAATTACATCTGTAGAATCAAGCAATATTTGTCCGTTTGGATGAAGTAATGTTTTTAAATGATTTAAAAAATCTGTTAATCTGTGTAATTTTCCACACATTCCAGCACCATTCATCAATAATAAAATGGAGTCAAATTGCTGATTTTTAATCTCCCAAATATCTTGAACTTGAGCGTTTTTAATTCCTCTTAATTTACAAGTTTCAATAGCTCCTTTTGAAATATCTATACTTAGAACATCTTTATTTTTTTGTTGAAGATATAAGCTATGACTTCCTGCGCCACAACCAACATCTATTATTTTTCCTTTGGCTAATTTTAATGCTTTTTGTTCTAAAACAGGCATTTCATTAAAATTACGAAAAAGATAAGGTAAGGGGTATTCATCTTCACCACCAAGCGATGAATGAGTTTTTATGTTTTCTGAAAAACCATTATGCTGATAGTCAAGCAATGCTTTTCCGTAAAGATCGTTTTTCATTTAAAATTCAATATTTAGTATTTTTATGTTTATTCTCCGATACTTCCCATTTCTACTCCTTCTGAGTAAGCTACTTTAATATTATTATCGTGAAATGCTTTTTTAATGTTTTCATAACACGCAAAAGTAACTTCCCAGAAATCATCAGGATTTACATAAGGTCGTACAGCAACTTGTATGGAATGGCTATCATAACCTTCAATGCCAATTTCTGGTTTTGGAGTATCCAAAATATTTGGAATGGTTGAAATAGCTTGTATTATAATTTGTTTCACATTAGGAAAACTTTCGGCATAAGGCATAGTAACACTTATTTCTAAACGAATAACACCTCTTGCTGAATGATTGGTGATTACATCGCTAGTCATTAAGGAATTTGGTATTATTAAAGTTTTGTTTCCTGGTGTAACTACGGTAGTGTTAAAAATACCTATTTCGGTAACTTTACCAAATTTTTCATTCACTTCAATCCAATCGTTTACTTTATAGGGTTTTACAGAAAGCACTAACAAACCAGAAGCTAAATTTCCTAAACTGCCTTGTAAAGACAGACCAATAGCTAATACAGATGCTCCAATAATTGTTGCAAAAATACTCAAATCAACTCCTGCTATTCCTGCTGCTGCTAATATTACAGCTACTTTTAAAATAATTCCTAAAACGGATAAAATAAAAGGTTTTAAAGTATCAGATAAACTACTTTTGGCAAGTAATTTTTCTACAAAAGTCATTATTTTATGAATGACTTTAAATCCAATCCATAAAACTAAAATAGCACCTATGGCGCTTGGTAAATATTTTATAACGCTATCTGTTGCAGTGCTTAGATATTTTGAAGCTTTTACAACGCTATTTGTACTTGTTGTTTGTAAACTAATCATGTATTTTTAATTTATTGCAAAAATAGAATTATTACGGTATTATAGAAAGAAATTCTATCTAAAAATAAGTTTTCCACTGTAATGTTCTGCTACATTTACACTATTTGGATGGTAATAACAGATAACATCACCAATGGAATAAATATCACCATTAATGTTATTCAAAGGTTTAACTAAAATATCATTAGTTGATTTTTGAATGATATGTACTGTATTTGCATTGAGTACCTCTCCATTAAAACGAGAACTTCCAGAATGGAAGCCAATGTTCAATTGAACTGTATTGCCTTTAATATTAAAAACCGAATTACCGTTTGCAATTATGTCTAGGGTTTGGGTATTTATATCTAAATCAAAATCACCTATATTTAAAGCGTCTTGGTTAAAATCTTCTGATATTAATTTTAAATTTGGATAATTTAAAACACTATTAGATTTAATAATTCTAGCGGTATTACTTCGTATTGCTCTGATGTTTGGTGATGTTACAAATACTTTGGTGATTGCATAATCTCTTGTTAAGTTACAAGAGCTTTCATCTTTCATGTAGAGTTTATTATCAATCACTTCAACAGTTACGTTATCTAATAAATTTTCTCCTGTTTCAATCACCACTTTTTGAGTATTTCCTTGTTTGAGGATTAAACTAACTTCGTTACCTACTTCAATGGTATTAAAAAAGTCAAGAGACACTTCTTTTTGAATAATTTTTCCTGTACTTTCAAAACAATCAGATGGATTTTTACAACTTATAAATAAGAGAAGGGTTGTTAAAAAAAAAACTATTTTATTATAATTTATGTGTTTTGTCATTGATTTTTGTTTTTTAGTCTTCAGTTTTTAGTCTTCAGTCTTCAGTTCTCAGTCTTCAGTTTTCAGACTTCAGGCTTCCGTCTTCTAACTCCATTACTTCAACACCAACTTAGCAATTTTTCCATCTCCAGCAAGCCAAGCGGTATTTTTATCAATAAATTTAATAGTGTAATAACCTTCTTTATGTACGCGTATCCAAGAATTTCCTCCAGTATTCGAAAAGTAAATTCCTTCGGTTGAAACTGCAAAAAGTTCTTTTCCGTCTGTGTTTGGTACATATTGTACACAGCTAATGTAACCAGGATAAAGTCCGTTTGCAACCGTTTTCCATGTTTTTCCTCCGTCTTCTGTAAGGAGTTTATTTGCAGTATTTCCTTGTTTGTTGAGGTAATCTCCACCACAAATAATTCCGTTATTTTTGTCATTAAAAGCAATAGAATATCCTCCAGTGCTTGTAGTTCCACTTATCATAGGTGTATTTGTAATATTCCAAGTTTTCCCCAAGTCTTTGGTGTGTAGAACTCTAGATTCCATTCCTCCTGTAATAATCCAAGCTTCTTTTCCTTGAATAGCAATATTGGTATTGCTTGCAGCAAAAGCAGCTTCGCCTTCAATAAGTTTAGGTAAGTTGTTACAAGCTATTTTTTGCCAAGAATTTCCACCGTCATGCGTAAGTATAATCGATAAACAATTATCTGTAGGATCGCCAATAGCAATTCCGTTATCATCATCAAAAAACGCCATAGCATCATAAAAAGATTTTTCATTATTTTCTGTATAGACAATTTTTGGATTCACCAATCCGTCTTTTTTATTCATAGTAATCTGATAAAGTAGCGTTGGACTTTCAATACTCAAGGCGTATAATTTATCATTGGAATGTGCTCCTGCTCTAAAAACGGGTTTTTTATCTCCAAAAAAATCATTTGGTGTGATTAAAAAATTCCCATTAGGATAAAAAGCATAAATTTTAGAATCTTCAGCAATAAAAAAAGCGGTTTTACCAACCAGTTCAATGGCTCTTATGCTGCTTAAATTTTTAAGACCAAATTTTTTATGGTCAAATTTTTGTAAGGTAATATTTTTAATTTCTCTTGGAGTATAAGCAGGTTTTGTGCTTATTTTTTTTTCTTCTTTTTTACAAGAAATAAATATACTTAAAGAGAGTATGATTAAAAGGATTGATTTTATTTTCATGATTAATAATTTTTGGTAAAAATACTGGTTTTGAATTATAGCAACCTAATTTTTTTTATTAAATTGGTTTTTAAATAAGTGTTTAGTAGTTGTATTATTCTTTCTTTTTGGTAACTGTGCTCTTCTCTAATGGTAGAAGATTTGTAATAAACGGTTACATTACCTTTGTTGTATGATACCTTTTCGGTATAAGTCCAAACACCTTCACCCATTACGTTTCGCCAAGCTTCAGTAACTTCCAACTGATGCATGCCTTGAGAAAGTTTGTTTTTATTTAATACTTGCTGCATTAAATCTTTTATGGTTGTAAATTGATATTTTGTTTTATCTTCCATGCTTACAAGTTAAACATTTTATAGGATTGTTTTGTTTTTTTTATAATTTTTTCTGTCCGTTTTGAATGTGTGTCCGAAATAAAAATTTGTCCAAAATCATCTTGATTTACTAATTGTAATAATTGTGCCACTCTTTGTTCGTCTAATTTATCAAAAATATCATCTAAAAGTAAAATTGGTTTTTTATTGGATTGTTTTTTTATAAAATCAAATTGAGCTAACTTTAACGCAATTAAATACGACTTTTGTTGTCCTTGCGAACCGTATTTTTTTATTGGATAATCGGCTATTTTAAAAATTAAATCATCTTTATGCGTACCAACCGAAGTATATTGTAACATTTTATCTTTATTGATGTGTTTTTTTAATAAAGTATTCAAATCTTGGTCTTCTAATTGAGATTTGTATTGTAAGTTTACTTCTTCATTTCCATTGGATAAATGTTGGTATCTGTTTTTGAAAATAGGAATAAATTCTTCTAAAAACGAACTTCTTTTTTTGTAAATTTCTTCGCCTAGAGCGCTTAATTGGTCGTTGTAAACCGCAATATTTAACGCGTCATAGGTTCTATTTGCAGCAAAATACTTCAATAAAGCATTACGTTGTGCTAATATTTTATTATAACTAATGAGTTGATGTAAGTATTCAGAATCAGATTGAGAAATAACACCATCCATAAATTTTCTTCTTACATCACTCCCTTCGGCAATTAAATTATTATCTATTGGAGAGATAATCACCAACGGAATACTACCAATATGACTTGTAATCTTTTCATACTCTTTTCCATTGCGTTTAAAAATTTTTTTAGCTCCTTTTTTTAAGCTACAGCTGATGGATTCAAGTTTTTCATCATGAGAATACATACCATCAATAACAAAAAAGTCTTTCTGATGTTGTATGTGTTGAGAGGCAACACTATTAAAATAACCTTTAGTGAACGATAAAAAATAAATAGCTTCTAACACATTGGTTTTACCTACACCATTGTTGCCAACAAAACAATTTATTTTTTGGTTAAATTCAAATTTTGAAGCCTCAAAATTTTTATAATTTACTAAGCTTAGATTCTTTAAATACATACAGTTTACAAAAAAACAAAAATTCCCTTAATTTATGTGTGTAGATTTAAAGAAATATTATATTTTTGCAAACTGTTCAGGTAAACTGAATTAAATATAAAAAAACAAGTAAGTAATGGCAACATACAAGAAAAGAGGAGGTAAAATCAGAAAACAAAAGATTAAAAATGATGGTTCATACCTTGAAGATGTAAAATTTGATGGAGAATCAACTACACAAGAAGTATTTGATAGTTTAGACGAAACTGCAAGTAGATCTGAGCAATGGCTAGAAAAAAATGCTAAAATGGTATATACTGTTTTAGGAGTGTTTTTATTAGCTATTTTAGGTTATATGGCTTACAATAGTTTTGTAAAAGAACCTAAAGAAGTAAAGGCTGCTAACTATTTAGCATATTCTAAGGCAGCATTTAACGATGCAGAAAAAGCTACAAAAGGAATTGATTCATTGTACAACATCGCCTTAAATGGAGCTGATAACAAATACGGTTTATTAGAAGTAGCATCTAAATTTTCTGGAACAAAAGCAGGAAACTTGGCAAACTATATGGCTGGAATTTCATATTTAAAAACAAATGAATATGATAAAGCGATAGAATTTTTAAATAACTTTTCTTCTGACGATGTTATTTTAGAACCAATGGCAAAAGGTAAAATTGGTGATGCTTTTGCAGAAATCAATCAATTAGAAGATGCGTTAAATTATTATAAACAAGCAGCAACTGTTCGTGAAAATAGTTTTTCTACACCTTTATATTTGTTTAAAGCTGCAAATACAGCGTTAGATTTAGGAAAGTTTGACGAAGCTTTAAAAATGTTTGAACAAATTAAAAACAATTATCCAAAAGCTGATGAAGCTAAAGAAATAGACATGTATATTAATAGAGCGAAATACGCTTCTAAATAAAAGTGTTTAATTTTAAATTTAAAAACCTCTTAGAAAATCTAAGAGGTTTTTTTATACATTTTTTGTAATTTAGCAAAAAGAACAAAGTTTTGAAAATTATAAACGAAATCATATTAAGTCTATTTGCCTATCAAAAAGCAATAAACAGTATCATTAAATACAAAATTCTTAAATATGTTATTTTGTTGTTTGTGTTGCTATTTATTTTTGTTTTTCCTGTGGTTTTATTTGGAGAAACTCTTTCTTTTTTCGGAAAACACATTCCATTTATTGATGGTGAAAAATATGCAAAACTTACTGCAAGTTTTTTTTCAAGCCTTTCGGGTTTTATGGTTTTACTTTTTCTTATTCCTGTTTTTACTTTGATTTCTGATGAGGTAAATTTCTATATAAGAGGTGTTAAAAATCAGTTTTCTATTGCGCAATTTATTTCTGATATTGTTAGAGGTTTAAAAATTACTGTTCGTAATTTAGTTTATCAATATGTTGTATTGGTATTGCTTTTTATTGTACTTAAAATATTCTCAGAAAATAGCTTATTTTCAGTGCTTAGCAATTCGTTAATATTTATTGTAACTTCTTATTTTTACGGATTTTCATTACTAGATTATGCAATGGAAAACCATAAAATGGATTATACAAATTCCGTAAAATTTGTTCGTTCTCACAGCGGATTAGCACTAGGTTTAGGTGCAGTATATTTTGGAATAGTACAGATAAATGATTTGAGTTTTACACGTAGTTTACTAGGCAATGCAACCATTTATTGGTCTGCTTTTGCTGAGGCAATTGTGGCTTTTGTTGGTGTAATAGCTGCGAATATTGTTTTGAATGTTGTTGTTAAAAATGAGATATAACATTTTGTTTCATATTAAATAGAAATTTGTTAATACCACAAATTGCTTTTTTTTTATGGAATAAGTATAATACCAATTCAACATCAAAATATGCTATAAATTATTTATCTTTTCCCGTTTTACTGCACTTAAAATTTAAACCATAGCTATTGCTATGATTGAAATTTGAAGCTTGTAAAACAAAAAAATATTTCAAATTTATTTAGCGCATTTTGAAATAGAATTGGTATAAAACGTATATTTGTCATCTAAAAAATGTTCAATGTTCGGAAAAGCCTTTAAATCTCGACCAAATTATGTATTTGATTACAAGCCTCGTTATTACGATGAACGTAAAGAACGTTTAGAAAAATTAAAACAAAAATACAGTAATAACGGAACAAATGATGCCAATTTTAAATCTTCTATTATCAAAAATTCTTTAAAGCAAGACTGGAATCGTTCCAAACATATTGCGCATGATAAAAAATCGAATTTACGTTTAGCAGTAATTATAGCTATTCTTGTTGGTGTTTTTGCTTATATTTTAGATTTACATAAATTGTTTTAATGGCAGATATTATACAATTATTACCAGACCATGTAGCCAATCAAATTGCTGCAGGAGAAGTGGTGCAAAGACCTGCATCAGTAGTTAAAGAATTGCTTGAAAATGCCATAGATGCAAAGGCTACACACATAAAATTACTGATTAAAGATGCTGGAAAAACACTCATTCAAGTTATTGATAATGGTATTGGAATGAGCCAAACCGATGCTAGAATGTCTTTTGAACGTCATGCTACATCTAAAATAAAATCGGCTTTTGATATTTATAATTTGCACACTAAAGGCTTTAGAGGCGAAGCATTAGCATCTATTGCTGCTATTGCTCAAGTAGAACTCAAAACCAAAACCGAACAACAAGATTTAGGTACAATTCTTAAAATTGAAGGAAGTAAAATTTTAGTAAACGATTTAGTTTCTACTCCTAAAGGAACCAGTTTAGCAGTTAAAAATCTCTTTTTTAATATTCCTGCTAGACGAAATTTCTTAAAATCAAATACTGTTGAAACTAGACATATTATAGATGAATTTCAGCGAGTTGCTTTAGCACATCCTGATATTGCCTTTTCTTTATATCATAATGATAATGAGGTATATCTTTTAAAATCTGAAAACTTAAGACAACGTATTATCTCTATTTTTGGTGATAGAATTAATGATAAACTTGTTCCTATTAATGAAACAACAGATTTGGTGAAATTAACAGGATTTGTTACCAGTCCTAAATTTTCAAAAAAGAAAAGAGGTGAACAATTTTTCTTTGCCAATAACCGATTTATTAAAAGTAATTATCTCAATCACGCAATAATAAAAGCTTATGAAGGTTTGTTAGCAACTGGATATTATCCTTCGTATTTTATTTTTTTAGAAGTCGATCCTAAAACCATAGATATTAATATTCATCCTACAAAAACAGAAGTGAAATTTGAAAGCGAATCGGATATTTACGCCATTATTAGAGCAACGGTAAAACACAGTTTGGGTCAGTATAATATTGCTCCATTACTCGATTTTAATCGTGATAATTCTATGGATGTTCCGTATGACTATAAAGATGCAACTAAAAAAACACCTACTATCTCTGTAGATCCTAGTTTTAATCCGTTTAAAAATCAACAAAATTACACACCTAAAAAAGAACAAACTAATTGGGAAGCTTTGTATGCAGACACCAATAACTTAAATATAGACGTAAATCAAATTGAAGTTGCTATTGAAAGTACTATTTCACAACCAGATTTATTTCAAGATATTGAAGAAAAACATCAAACAAAGACCTTACAACTTCAAAAAAAATACATTGTAAGCTCTTTAAATGATAGCATGATGGTTATCAAACAACATTTAGCACATCAGCGAATTTTATATGAAGAATTACTAACAAAAATTACCGTTGAAGATGCTGTTTCTCAACAATTATTAATTCCTATTGAAGTAGAATTTATAAAACAAGATGTAGCTATTTTATTTGAAACCAAGCAAGAATTAGAGCAAATAGGTTTTCAATTCAAAGAATTTAGAAGTGATGCAGTTATTTTTGACGGAATTCCTGCTAATATTCCACAAGACAAATTAGTAAGTACTTTAGAAGAAATAATTGATAGTGTAAAGCAAGAAACCGAACAAGAAAATTTTGGTTTAATGGATACTTTAATTAAAAGTTTAGCAAAAAGTTTAGCAATTAAAAGTGGAAAATCTTTAAATGCTAAAGAGCAAGAAGAACTAATAAACAAACTCTTTTCTTGCAAAGAACCTAATTATTCTCCTTACGGAAAATTAATTTTCACAAAGATACCTCTAGAAGATATCGAACAAAAATTTAAACAATGATAAAAATTACCGATACTGTTAAACATTTAATAATCATTAATGTATTGTTTTTTGTAGGCACATTAGCTTTTAAAGAAAAAGCGTATGATTTATTGGCAATGCACTATATTGAAAGTCCGCTTTTTAAACCATGGCAAATAGTAACTCATATATTTATGCACGGAAGTGTGCAACATATCTTGTTTAATATGATTGGTTTATGGATGTTTGGCTCATCAGTAGAACAAATGATTGGCACAAAAAAATTCCTAATTTTATATTTTATTGCAGGAATTGGAGCTGTATTGTTTTCACAAGGAATTGATTATGTTCATTTTCATCAAATTTATAATAAGTTGGTGAATGCTGGAATGCCTATTGAGGAAGTACAAAGTATTATTACTAAAACCTTGCCTTATGGAAAAGGCTATGTAAATGCTGACTTCCAATCACTTTACAATACGTATCACAGTTCATTAGTTGGAGCTTCTGGTGCTTTATACGGAGTAATGGTTGCCTTTGGAGTGCTTTTACCAAGAGCAAAAATGGGACTGATGCTATTGCCTATTATGATTGAAGCGAGAATATTTATCCCTTTATTAATACTTTCAGATGTCTATTTTGGAATATTAGGTGGAACGAATATTGGTCATTTTGCACATGTTGGTGGAGCTATTTTCGGGTTTTTAGTCATTTGGTATTATAAGCAGCAATATTTAAAGAATAGGCATTTTTAATTGCTAAAAGTAACTATTCACCCTCTTTTTCTCGCAAAGGCGCAAAGACGCAAAGACCACCAAGTTATTAGTAAAAAAATAGAATAATTAGTTATTACCAAACTATGAAAGAATGATAATGTCCTCTAAATCAAAATTACATTCAACTTAGCGTCTTTGCGCCTTTGCGAAAGTTTTATTTTTTATTTTGTAACCTTTGAGAGAAATTAATGGCTGAATATATACTGCTAAAAAAACATTTTCTCATAAAAATTTGCTCAGTTAAAAAATTTTACCATATATTTGACACTTAAACAGGACAAAATTTATTCGCCTATAGTAAAAATCTACTTTTAAATTAACAACTCGGTTAGCTAAAAAGCTAATTATTAAAAAAAGTGGATTATGAATAAATTATCACTACAAGAAGATTCTGTATTAGTATCAAACTACATTAACGGACACGAAAAATCACTTGAAGTACTTATTGTACGTCATAAACAACGCATTTATAGCTTTATTTATAGTAAAGTTTTAAATAGAGATGTTACTGAAGATGTTTTTCAAGACACCTTTATTAAGGTAATTAATACATTGAGAAAAGGCAAATACAATGAAGAAGGTAAGTTTTTACCTTGGGTAATGCGAATTGCTCATAATTTGGTGATTGATCATTTTAGAAAAAACAACAGAATGCCAAAATTTAGAAATACCGATGAATTTGATATTTTTTCTGTTCTATCAGATGGCAATCTCAATGCAGAAAATATATTGATTAATGAACAAATTCATAATGATGTTAGAGAATTGGTAGAAGAACTACCACATGATCAAAAAGAAGTGTTGATTATGCGTTTGTATAAAGATATGAGTTTTAAAGAAATAGCCGAAATTACAGAAGTGAGTATTAATACCGCTTTAGGCAGAATGCGTTATGCACTTATCAATTTAAGAAAAATAGTAGAAGAGAAAAAAATAATTTTAACCTTATAACAATAATTTAGTAAAAGCCTCGTTTATTTAGTATCTAACCTAAATATTAAATAAAAAATATGGCAAAAATTTACACTAAAAACATTCAAAATACTTCTATGAACCCAAAAAAGAATACTATTTCTTTTTTATTAAATTATTCTAAGTCTTTTACCGAAATAAAATCAAGTAAATCACGGTTTAGAATTCATTTAAATTAATTGTTTTAATTGGCTAACAGAAATGTTAGCCTTTTTTAATTTGTTTTTTTACACAACTGTAAACCTTTACTCTCTTTGTGATAATTTTGCACTTTGCATTGTAGTCTTTGGATAAAAACAAGTTAAGACACCTGTATTAACATACTGTAAAATACCTCTTTTTAAAAAAAAACAAGGAAAACCTTTGATTTAATAAATATTTTACTATAAATTTGAGAAAAATTGTAACCTCTCACAATTTTATTATATAATGCACTCATTACACTCCAAATAGAGCGTTCTAAATTTGTATTATATGGTTTTATAAATTAAAATTATTCGTCATGAAAAAAACTATATTTAACCTATTTTATTAGCAAGGTGTTTCTGTTAATATGACTGAATTATATACAGTTTTTTCTAAAAAAAAGAAATAAACTAGTTTACAAATAAAACAAACTCTCATGAAAAAATCTTTACTATTATTTTTTATAGTTTGTGCAATACAAACAAACGCACAAGAGCAATGGTCAATGAATATATATTTTGAAGACGCTACTGGTGCTACTGATATGATAACCTTTGGTTACGATCCTGCAGCAAACCAACTTGCTGATGTTATAGAACCTCAATTTGGTGAAAATTGGCAACAAATTGATACTACTCAATTTAATGTATATGTATTAAAAAATACACCTCCTTATTATGCACCTATACAACCACCAATAGACACTAATATAGTTATGAAAAAATTGGTAACTTCTTTTCACAATCCTTATACTGAAATAGGTTGGGTGCATGGTGAACTACCAATAACCATTACTTGGGATGATCCTAAACTTAACAGCCCAAATTTACCACCTTGGTTTACTGAAAATACAAACTGTCCTAGAGCTAGAATAGATTTGTGGTTTGATTTTGGATTTTTAAATGAACCAAGTTGCATAGCAACTATTGTTGATCCTTACCAACCACCAACAGCAATTCTTACAAATTCTAACTGTACTACATTTTATGATCAATGTACGTTTAATAATGAAATAATATTG